>Ga0325414_1006954_pt1 | contig 12026 bp, 10 predicted proteins | sample PopdelMetagenome_8_FD_206183 | JGI IMG/M metagenome (GOLD analysis project Ga0325414, IMG submission 206183) | Populus deltoides microbial communities from Bellville, Georgia, United States - Leaf-PdKOR-R3 | ecosystem: Host-associated > Plants > Phyllosphere > Phylloplane/Leaf | place: USA... | reverse complement strand
TTTCTTTCTTTTATTTTCAATCCCTTTTTTGCATTAAGAAAGCAAACCCAGATTATGAAAGTTTTGAGTTTTTTTTGGAAACATGGATATTTCTTGATGTTGCATTGTATAATAATAATAATAATAATAATAATAATAATAATAATAATAATAATCCAAGAAATTTATTGGGATTTTTCTGGTAATCATTTTTTCTTGTAGTTGCATTGATCGAAGCAAGTGTAATTTTCTCCAATTTAACAATTCGGGGTTGAGTATTGTATGTATAGTTGTTAACATTGTGAATATATGGTAAGGATTTAGTTTAGAATCTGATAAGTGATTGTGAGTTATAATGTATTAAGAAATGAATTGACCTGCTTGTGAATTTGATGTTTTAGCTTTTGGACTGTTTTACTTTAGAATTGATAGAAAACGTCTTGCTTATGTCTCTGAGTGTGAATCATTTGAGTATAATTAGTTTGTGTATTTGTGGTAGCTATGTTTAGTTTGCGGTGCAAAGGTATTCTGAGAATGGGATGACTGTAATGGGATGGGTGTGAAGGTAAACGAGACATTTTCAGTTTAACTTCAAAGTATTAAGATGACTGCAACAAGTGCTTCATCCAGTGCATCGACAACTAGTGGTCCAAAGGTGTCTTTATTTGCTGCCAAGTCAGGGTTTGTTATCCCAAAAAACAAACTTTCAGGTTCATTGGTTCCTATCTTCAAAGGAGGTAAAAAACCAGGTAGTAATGATGCTGTGAATGGAGAAAGTACCAATCAGGTCCAGAGGAAAACGAAATGGGGTCCTGATTTAACACAAGATGCTGATGTTAGAAGGGGGAGAGCCTTGGCTTACCAGGTAAAATTGGGATTTCATTGCATGCAATATGCCATTTCATTTTTTTTTCAATTTTTTTTTTCTGTAGGAGCATAACCCTCTCATGTGTGCTTTTAATTTCCAAATTTAATTAGTTGCCAGGTTTTCTTTTTTATCAAGATTTAGTTTTTTGAATTTAAAATGGGTTGGAGGCATCTATAGCCTCAGTTTGTGGGAGGAATATGTTGCTTAGTTGGAGGCAACTGAAAATTTCCCCTTTCCCACTGGGTGCTAAAATGTCTTCTCTGTGTGAATGGATGACATGGAAGCTTCCCATTCCAGGTGCCACTAAGTGATATAGAAATTTTGGGCAGACTCGAGTGGATCAAATTGTGCAACAGCTGAAATCAGAAATTTCAGAACCTGGGGGAGATAGAGACTCACATGAACCCAATGAGCTTGAAGATCTCAAATCTTTAAGTCCACTAATCCACAATAAGGTAGAGTGGCTGTTGATTTTACATTGATTTTTATATTCTATTGACATCATTAGTACTTTAAATCACTTCCTTTTGACATTGAGAACTTATTATTATTGGACATGCTGTGTGTAGAACTCTGAACTTTTGGAACTTGAAAAACAGGAAGCTATAGGTATGTTTTATGCATCTCACTGAATCATGTTACCTTTTCCATTTTGTTATGTGTGGGTTGATGGTATCTTTCTCAATTTTCCAGGTGAGATACTTAAGTTGAATCCAACCTACAAGGTACCACCTGACTATAAGCCTTTGCTAAAAGAGACCACAGTTCCTATCCCTGTAAGTCATGTTTGGATGGCTTGGTTTCACGTGTCTCCTTTTTCTGAGTCTTAATTCCTTGCGGAATTAAAAGATTCTTGTTAGTTTACTAAAGGCATTTTTGTGACTATTATTTGTTGTAAATTGTCCAGAAATGACCACAAACACTTGCTTTTTCCTAGAGATTTTATCATTGAATGAAGATAAGGTCGAGGATTTTTTATTAACAGGACTTTATTAGCTATTGCTTGGTAGTAGTTCATTGTTATTTTTTTTTCTTTATTATTATTGTCTGCTGTGTCTGCGTTACTATATAAAGCTAGTTGCTACTTTGGCTATAAACTCATGAATACTAGGAGCAAATTTCTTAGATTTTGAATGGTTACACCTGAAGCCAGATGGGGACTTAATCTGTGCTGTCATTAGAAATTAAGTATGCACTAGATATGCTGGACACAATTAGCTCAATTGGGTGTGTGTGGGTTTTTTTTTATATCATCAGTATGTGTGCTAAGTGAATGCCACCCATAAATGTGATATATTAAGCGTGCACTTATTTTGAACTTATTTTGATATTGCTTGCATCATCATGACAAGTAGTTGCTAATGGAAGGGTGTGGTATATTGCTTCTGCAGGTCAAGGAATATCCTGGATATAATTTTATTGGTCTAATATTTGGGCATGGAAGCGAGACTCAGAAGCGATTAGAAAAGGTGATCTAATATCCTTTGGCTGATGCACCCATCTGCTTCTGAGAAAACATTTGCTCTCCCTCTCTCTCTCTCCCTCTCTCTTTTTTGATGGGGTTGGCTTCTTTGATATCACTTGTGCATTTTGGCTATCCTCATTCTATTTCCTATCTTGTGAATAGGAAACTGGAGCCAAAATACTAGTACATGGTACCACAGCACATACAGGAGAGAAGGTAACCTATCCTCTTAAGTATAAAGTTATTCTCCTAAGATAATTGGTCATAAACTTGCTCATCTTCTAATTGTTCTATTCATATTACTATCTCCTTGTTGTAAATATATATATATTTTTTTATTTTTTTCTTACTTTTGTCCAACCGAAGAAACATTAATATTGAAATATCTTCTTCAAGAAACATGTTGTGCATTCAAATCCTTGTTCTTGAACTCTTTTTTCCAGGTTGAAATTTCATCATCTGATGGCACTGAAACCCAGGTTGTGTATGAAGAGTTGAGTGTTCTTGTAACAGCGGACACATTTGAGAAAGTTGATGCAGCTGTTGTCCTGATTGAATTGCTACTCGCCTCAGTATCAGTGAGTTCCACTAAACTGAACAGACAACTTCCTGTTTGTTTATTTATTATTGTCCATTTGCATCTTAGGTCTGAATCAGGGTGTAGGTGTTTTTTTTATAAAAAATTCCACATGCTGGGAGAACGTGTTGCTGATTTTTCCAAGCTCTACACCTGAGCATTATGATTTGGTCTTGGACTAACCATCATCTCCTTTGTAGGGAAATTTAGCAGATAATGCAAATGTTAGCCAAAACCAGGAGGCCTCTACTCCTTTCATGGTCTCTACCCTTGTAAACCAGGGAGTTTTTCCACCTGTAACTCCTCAACAAGGTCAGTTCCAATATCAAAATTCATGGTTCCCTGCTGCCACACCTCAAGCTCATGTACACCAGCCTTCAGGCTTAATTTCCCCCCAGACTTCTTCAGCACCAATTTTAAACAATCCTGTACATGTACAGTCATCATCTTTCAATTCTCCAACCATGCCTTCTTTATTTGGGCCTCGGCCAGTGCAGGCCTTTTCAAATCCATATCTACCTAGAAACTTTCCTATGCCAGCTCCACAGCCTCAATTTACTGGTAGCCTGCCCCAACCAATAGGGTTGTCCTCTGTTGCAAGGCCATTATTACTTCAACCCCTGTCAAGCGGTCCAACAGGACCACCACCTGACAGGCCATTAGGTCCTTCGGGGTTCTCTTCTGGGTGGCCTGGAGCTCCTTCAAGTGTTCCAGCATCTTTAGGTTTAGGCAACATGGGACAAACAACTCCTCCTATGGTTCCTCCACCTGGTCCTAGGCATGCTGTACCACAGCTAGGTTTTCCATCCCCTGCAGCACCTCCAAATGCAGCTTCTATGAACCGTCCTACCACAGCCCCAACTTTTACTTCTGTTCCACGACCTCAAGTGGGACCTTCCTCTGCTCCTACCCCAATCCAATCTTCACTTGTTACGCCATTGCCTAATTCATCAATAACTCCGGTATTTGGTTCTGCACCAATTTCATCACCTATGATGCCTGCATCACAGGCAACTCTGCAGACAGGAGTTGTAGGAGCTTTTCCTGTAACTACCTCAAATTTTGCTCCTATAAGATCACCCACAATAACAAATGCAAAGGTGCAGCATTCAGGTACTGGTGATTTTACTTTCCGACCTCATCAGCAGAATCCAGCTCCTCAAATTGTTCCCAGCTTTAGCAGTCATCACGCTACTCAGAATGGCCCCCTTCATAGACCCATGATGCAAACAATAACACCTCAAGCACCACCTTTCCACATGGATGTCCCTAACTCAACCACTCAACCTGGCAGGCATCTGTTTCCTAGACCACAGGTTGGCAACCAATTGGGTCAAGTTCCCTTTGTTGGAAATCCTACCGGTCACTTGCATCACCCCAGACTTCCAGCATTTTCAAATGCAAGTCCAGTGGGACCACCGGTCATACAGATGGGATCCCGGAACTTTAGCTCAACTCCCCACCTACCCAATTTAACAGGTCCTTTACTTCCCAGACCAGGAAACCCCATGCAACTTCAGCAAAATTATCCAGCTCCAATAGCTCCTCGAGGACAATCAATTGCTCTGAATCAGCAGCCTTTCATCTCCTCGGCATCTGCTAGACCACCTTCATTCCAGGGAGGGCAGCAGGTTTATGATCCATTTTCTCCCACTTCTGTTTCAGCTGCGTCTCAACAGCAAGTAGGTAATCTAGGAAAGGGGAGAAAGCCAGAGAACGATCCCGAGTATGAAGATTTGATGGCCTCGGTTGGAGTAAAATAAGATTTTCTCCTTGCAATGAATCGGTTTGTAGGAGCTGGATTAACACACAATTGTAATGGTTTCTTAGAAATTACTGTGACTTGCTTCTCTTCAAAATTTATCGTCGGATATGAGAATCATAAGATGTTACAGAATTTTACCTGGGATTACTGATTGTATTCTGTTCCCCTATTTTGAAATATGAATATATGACACAAAGTTGGTGGCCTGTGCTTATGTAGCTTTTGAATGCTGTCATGTTTATCTGGTGAACACATCATTTGCATATGTTGTGTTTAATTAGAGAAGAATGACTAGCCTTCAACTAATGATTTGGTGCTTATTGAGACCCTCCTCTACGCGTCTGTGTTGTGTTTGCTGTTCCAAAATATAAGATTGTTTCAGTCTGAAGATATACCATATCTGCAAGGTTGACCATTCATGGAAATCCAGAGGAAGATTTGTTGCTTGGCCTATCCAATTAGTGAGATCAACAGGTGCTGGGTTAGCGTGTCCACACACATGTTAATAAAATTTTAACATCTCATAGCATTAACCTCTATCAGCCTTGAGTTGTTCCATAATTCTGGGGCATATAGCAATAGTAATTGCCATACCTAAATATCAAGTTGCAGCCCTAATCCTTTCACAGAATGATTTTAGCTGAAGCTTTATGAGGGAAATGAAAAAATAATTTTTTCTGGGTTCTTCCAAATGAAGCAGCTGAAAGTTTAGAAATTAAGCATGCAATTCATAGCGAGTTTCACACTGGCTATGCTTCAAGCCTCGAGCAACTTCTAGAGGAAGCAAAATATGCAGCCGAATCTGATTAGGTAAATACTGCCCCCCTCCAAAAATAATCGAAGTTTTGTTAACCAAAAGAAGAGATTTTTCTTTCATGATTCTCTTACTTACAAGTCAGAGTTTGGATACATACAAAAGGTGAGCAGAATATTTTAAAAACACTTCAAATGGAAGGACCAGATCTGAGAACCCTCTCTAATTTCTCGGCCTTGACGTAATCCTTCTCTGTAAGAGGCCCAGCAGGAAAAGCTGTAATTTCCACAAGCAAATGTGGGGTTGGGAGTTCATCAAAGAGAGCCCTAACATTGTTGCAGCACACACTCTCACCATGAGCACTCTCCCTCCTAATTTGACAGCCCTAGGAACAGTGTTTAGAGAAAATTTACTAACATATCACATCATACGTTGTTTCATATTGTTGGGTTACTGATTATGCTTAGAAGAGGAAGGAATTGGAACTCTAGAGATTGTTTCATAGGTTGAATTACCTTGTGAGAAGTTGCATCTACAAAGTAATCATCTTCGGATAGCAAAGCTGCAATTGCTTTAAGGCGCCGCTGCCCTTCGGATTTGGAAGGCACCCTATAGTTCCTTCTGAGTGTACCCTTAGTTGTGGGATGCCATTTGCTTACCAATTTCCTTTTGTCAGCTGCTTCTTTATCTGCTTAAACATTACAATAATGAAATTGTCTTCCTAAAGAAAACGAACGATCCAAATCAAAATTTTGGAGGCAATACAAATAAATAAATAAAAGGAAACTTTAGATCAGCATAGCCATTGATCAATTCCAATAAATACATACACAACTGTTGAACACACGAGCAGAAACCACCACAAGATTCCTCAGTCGGCAAACTCTTCTAAACAGAACATTTTTTGCACAAATATATCCTCTAGAAATAAAGCACATGATCCCAAGAGTTGAGAGTTTTCAAGGACATGTGTGTTAGTTCAAGTTTCCAGAGACCAAAAGTTTTAGAGGCTAGCACTCCGTCCAGATTATTCATCAAAGAATCCAGCATAGGTCAAAGTGAGCAGTTATGGTCATATTCGCTCTCTCTTCTACAAGATCAAAAAAGAAAAGCCGCAGAGGACAAGCTAAGTAGCCTGAATGACAAATTTACATGGTTGAACTTAGTGTTTTAACTTTTACCATGTTAAGTTGGAAAATTTCACGGGGGAGATGAAATGTGTTCTTGTCCACATCAGATAACTAGCATGAAGACTCTCTTATTGAAACAGATCCCAGCAATCAGAATGACCAGAAGTTGCTTCCAGACTTTAGATAAATGCTCAACATTGACCATGGAGTACTGAGCTGAGCGCTCGCCCTAATGTAAACCAGGAAGTCAAGGAATGGATCATACCTCCTTAACCACCAGGCCAACCTCTTGGGGTTATTATATTTCCTTGTTGATTTCCAGTCATTGCCATTTCTCATTACTATCACATTAACACTAGAGCATTCTAATTGCACGAACCAATGTAAAACCACTAAGGCCTCCTAATCCTTATCCATCAACTTCAGAATATCCAATTCATGAAACTCTCCAGATTTATCCATAAATGTACAACCTGATTTCAAAAAACTTTAGCAAAAGTTAAATCTTGAATGAAACTGAAATAAAATCCCAAACTTTTAAATTGGCACATCTAAAATCTAGTAACATTTAGAAATGGCAGAAGAAGAAAAATCCAACAAAACATAAATGTACAATATACAACTAAGGAACCCACAAACCTGGTTTGCCTTGTATGGCCTCAATCCACTTAGAAAACCCCAGGTCACCAGATTCAGCACCACCACCACCACCACCACCATCCAAACCTACACAAATGTAGACCTCAATCCATAAGAACCCATTAAAATACATCCAAAAAAGAAGCAAGAAATTTAAAAATCCAAACAAAAGAAGAAGTACCAGAAACAAGTGGGTTAGCCTCTGATCCAGCTAAACCAGCCTTTAACAGTGCATAAAAGATACAAAGCCTACCAACCCATAAAACGGGAGCCTCAATCAAAGAAGCATGGACAGTAAAGCTAGGACCAGCTGTCAACTTTCTACCTCTTGTATTGCCATTAAAAAACAGTCTTGAGAGGGTTTTTGATGGGCAGTCAAAGGTGGGAAAGAGTGATTTTGGCAACAAAGTTGTGGACTTTATGACACTGTTGAAGCGGGTTAGTGTTTTGGATTGAAAAGGTGATGTGTAAATTGTTTGGACAAGTGAAAGTAGCATTCTTCTGTGGGACAATGTTTCACTGATAAAATGGAATTGGAGTCTAAGCAAGAAAGAAGATGAACTTGATGATGGTTGTGTAATAATAGTAATGGGGTGGTTGACGTCATGGTGCTTTAGGTACCTCTATTCTTAACTTTGTTTCATTTTAGTCCTTTTATATTTTTTTTAACTTAATATCATCCTACAATCTTTATTTTGTATAATTTACAATCTTTTTATCAAATGTTAATTAAATGTGATAGATCATATTTTTATTTGCTAAAGAAAACCAACTTTTTTTTTCTTATAATCACACCTTTATTTTCTTTAGAGAGACTATTGGTGTGAGGATTTTTTTTCTTAATACACTAAATTCATGAAAAACACCTTCTTAAAATTGTTTACAAAAATGATTTAATTTCGATTTCAAGCATTAATTAGTTTGAAGATATCCCTGATAGTTGAATACAAAAATATTAAATACTTTTATTGCATTTCTCTCTTATACACATAAGAATAAAGATTCATTTATAATTATTATGATGGATTTTTTTATATATATAGTTATTATGATTCACATATATATAATCTTTCCATCTAATTCAATTAAGGACCGAATAATCATAGAGAAAAGGAGCTAAGGGATGATATTAGGAAAAAAAACATCAATAGGTGACCAAACTATAACCAAATTGGGAGTAGAGATACAAATATGCCACTTATCCCTAGGAAGGGAGATTTGTTGATTGACTTGATCCCAATTTCCAAGCACAAAAACAACTTTTAGGTGTTACAATGGGCTAATGAAGATCTAGGCTTATACTAGATTTTAATTTGGATGAATGTGCGGGTCCCAATGTAGATATTAAAGGTGAATGAGCAGGTGACTCATTTCTATCCATCAGACTACTTGTGTGGGCCAGATACTGAAATTTGCTGGTGAGAGCTCATCCTGTTGGATCCTATCCAACCCTAGTTGATACCTCAAGGATTCAAGGTGGGCTCAGAGGTCCCCCTGTTTTGCTATCTATCAGCTCATGGCTATAGCATAAGTATATTTCAACAGTCGAAGGATATGCATCTCTACAAGGAGCCAAAAGAGTGCAAATCAATCTTTGGCTCAAATTCTATGCTTCCTAACGTGTCCTATTGCCAGTTACAAGCTATAACTCCTTCCAAACCATGACATCAACAGCAATAATTGAGATGGGTGATGCATGGGATCTGGGATTTACAGATGAACTATGGAACAATACCACCTAGGGCTGGGTGATGCATGGGATCTGGGATTTACAGATGAACTCTGGAACAATACCACCTAGGGCTTTTCGTTTTCGTGTTCTGTATTTACAGATACATGATTGGTAAATGATTACATGGGAAGAAAAAAATCATCTTCAATCCTGTTACATGAGATCATGAGTTCCCACATCAGGGAATCAACTCTGGATATCAGGCTTCTATGATAACTAGTACAAGTTAAACCTACCTCTGACTACAAAATATGAGGCTTGTTCATATCTCAACAAACCGAACATCATTCTGACCAAATGCAGTTCCACGTCCAGGGCATCTCCGATGGCGAATCTCTAAATTCCTTTGGATTCATGGATTGCAGAATAGATAATAGCATTTCACAATCACAACCTGCCAAATATAAAGCAAAGAGTCTAAAATAATCGACCTTTTAAAGTTAAACTGCAAGAACAATGACGGGTAATCATGGGGATACAAACCAGCAGAAAGTTCACTCACCTCCTTAGGCCGGTCCGAACACACACTACACTTTAGCATACTTTTGCAATCTTTTATCTCATCTTGGAGTCGCTGTATTGCAGCATCGCCAGTTTCAGAAGTCAACTCAGCAACTCTATTGTTCAACTCCATGAGCTCTTCCTCGAGCATTTTCCTTTCACTCCTGGCTTAAGGAAAGTCCCTCACCAGATAAATATTAGGTTTGCAGAAAGTTGTTTTTCTACAAGATACAAAAGGAAGAAGGCACAGAAAAAAGCCAAAATGATTAATGCACATTTATTCTCCTCACACAATTAACAGAACCTACCACACCTTCACCGAAGATTAAACTTCAATTGTAAACTATAACATAATTTATGAAGTGCATGAGCAACACAAGAATTACAAAAAGGCCCAATACAGCATCAACTAGACCAAAAAAAATAAAAATTCAGCTTAACCAACATTATAATGCATATGCAATGCGAAGGAAGTATAACTACCAACATAAGCATAAGGTGAAGTTGTTCAAATAAAAGAAATGGAAATCTAGAGCAAAAACTTTGTGGAATGCTGGATATATTCATCTCCTGTCCTCTATCAAACGTATAAAACACAACCTGACTCTGCAATGCATAGAAGTTTCATATCTAACTGCCACAAAGAAAAAGGCCTCACCTTTCACTGACCAGTTCTGTTTGGATTTCATCTATCTTCTTCTGGGTCTGGTCATACTCCTGAGAAGAATAAACAGCATATTTAAGCTACTTCAACTCCTTCTCAGCATCCATTAATTCCAACAGTGCACTTTCCAGATTGATTGCAAGATGTCTGTCTTCTTTAGTGGATCTAACTGCCTCAATCACATAATGTTTCATCTGCAAGATTCAACAGCTGGTTGATAGGGAAATCACCAAAAAGACAAGTCCTGCTGAATGTTTTCAAACAAAAGTCACCTGCTCTTCACTGTGAGCAATCCTCGATTTTAATGATTCCACTGATGCATTAACTTGTTGAAGGTGCTTTGCCAGTGCCTGCTTCTCGGATAGCAGCTCAACTTTTCAACTACTTCATATTGTGGCCCAATCTAGCAGTTAGCATTCACAGTTAGTAGTAGTTAACAGGGTAGGCATTTGGGGGGACAATCATGGCAAAGTTGAGGGGCTAACTTGGCCACCTCTGGCACGGGACAAAGAAAAGCTGAGTCCCTCTCGGGGGATTAAAACACATGAAGTGTTGCTTCTGGCAACAACTTCTCTACCACTGGCCTAGAAGGTCATCAATTTTCACCCCGACTAATTTACAAAGTAATAAATAATGTTTTAACAATTATTAATACAGAAGATAAGACAAACCTTGATATTGTAGTCATCCCTCTCACCGACTTGCTGCAATAAGTGTTGGTTTTGTGTCTGCATATCTTCGTATGCTTGGCCAATGCTCTAGATGAGTAAGAAATTAAATATGAGGGTGAGATATGTGAGAAAGGAGATTTGAAGAGGAAATGGTGACGGCAGGTACTAAGGAACCAGAATTGCTGCAAGTTGCAAGAATTTATGGCTTCATGGCAAACAGACAAGACATGAGCAACATGCCTCGATTTCAGAAATATATACCTCAGCCTCCTTATCTTTACTTTTGATGGCTTCTTTAAGCTCAAGAACATCTCTGCATGTAATTAGTTAGCAGAGCATTGTAAAAAAGAATAGGGACTGAGAAAATATTTGTAAAGTATACAGGAGTTTGACATTAACTAAATAAAAAAATAGATCTTCCTGTCAATCAAAATATTAATGATGAAATAGCAAAACCAACCGCTCAGAAGCATCCAGTTTTGCTCTTAATTCAGCTATTTCAGCTTCAGTAGCAGAAAGCCTTTGATGGCAAGCAGCCTCAGCCTCAATAGCAGCTTTGACTCTCAACTCTAGACTGTGTTCATTCAATGAACTTTTCAGAACTTCAGCTTGGGAGTGAGCCCTACATTCAGATTCTTTTATTTCAAGAACATTTCCACAAACAACAAAGTTCAAAAAATGACATCATCAGATTTGAAGGACACAATGAAGGACAAACAAGATCAGGCATGTGTAGAAAGAAACAGGAAAAAAAAAAAATCCTAAATTAAGCAAATTAAAATTTGAGCTATCATCATATTCTTCAAAATAACAAGGAAGAAAAGGAAAACCAAGGTAAATAACCGGCAAAGAATCTGTCAGTGTTTTATATCTTTCCACTTCATCATTCCAATGCTGGAGCTAATCCTTTACTAAACTGTAGAGATGAGATGAATGTATATGTTTGTCATCCTTGAGTTCATCCTGTGCGAAAACAAAATCATTAGTTAGGTCCACAAAAAAATAATAGCTACTTGACAAATCAAGCACACCACCTATCCTATCAAATCGTACAAACAGACCTCAAGACCTTCACCTTCCAATTCTTTTGATAAGGTCTGATTTTCAAGCTCAGAAAGACGGTCAGCTGCCAGAATCTGCAATATCTGATCAGTTAGTGTCGGTGTGCAGTGTGTATGAGAGATGAATGGCCAGGTGGTTTAACTAGTACCTTCGTCTCGTCAAGGGAATCCCTCAATTCCCAAAAAGGCTTCGACCTATCTGTAGTCTTTTCAGGTGACA
>Ga0325414_1006951_pt1 | contig 12028 bp, 5 predicted proteins | sample PopdelMetagenome_8_FD_206183 | JGI IMG/M metagenome (GOLD analysis project Ga0325414, IMG submission 206183) | Populus deltoides microbial communities from Bellville, Georgia, United States - Leaf-PdKOR-R3 | ecosystem: Host-associated > Plants > Phyllosphere > Phylloplane/Leaf | place: USA... | reverse complement strand
AAAATCACTTTTTGAAACAAAAATATATCTCTATTAGCATGGAGTTATTGACAATTATACCAATATCAAGACATAATAAATACTTGCATAATTATCAAAGCAAACAATTACCATATCGAATAGAATTCAATTCAACAGAATGTGAATGTAAATTTTAAAAATAGATGAGTACTTATATAATAAAGCAGCATATATGAATATTCATGAATTAATCAATTGTATTATAATATAATCAACATACATATATTATTTATATTACATACAAATTAAAGATTATCTCACTCACTCAAAAAACAAAAGTAAAAGACAAACAGATGCAGAACTGGAGACCATTGAAGATCATTAGAAGGAACGTCAACAAAACCTATAACGAATATAGAAAACACTAAAAAATAACTCAAAGCAAAAATAACATAAATTATTAAAATGCTAAGCTTAGAGATAATAATAATAATAATAAAGCTAATAATAATAATAATAATAATAATAAAGCTAAAATAATTCACCCAATTGATCTAGAACATAACTCAAATTGATCGAACTAATAAATCCAATTAACCTCTACTATAGGGTCAACTGGTTGATCGATTCAGACCAACCAGTTGATCGGGATATCTAGAATTCTGATCTTTCAGTTTTCAAATCTGTAAATCCTAAAAACAATTGACTTGTTCTATTAAAACCCATAATCCAGTCTTCTGATTAGTTAGTTTAAGCTCAACTAATACCATAATACATTAATTAAAACTACTAAATCATCAAATCAAAATACAAAATCCTAAACTCTTTTTTAATCCTTAACTATCAATTCTCTAATCGAAAACAATAAGAAGAAAGATATTTACTTGTTTCTTGAACTCTTTTTGAAACCAAAAACTTAAGTTTCAATCTTTGTATACAAAAGAGAAAAGTCATTAAAGGGGAGAGGAAAAGAAAAGAAAAATCATAAGATCACATTCTCTTTAAATATCTAGGGTTGGGTTTTGACTGAACTTTGAGCTTAGGTTTGAAGGGTCAAGAATATCAATAACATATATGTTTACAAAAAAAAAACATTTAAATCAAATACAAGGTAAATGAAAGTTAATCATGAAGATGTTTATTAGTTTAAGGAAAACTAAGAAACCTAATCTAAAATTTCTAAGATAAAAAATGTTGATTATATCAACTGGGACGGTAAAAATTACTAAATAATATGCTATTTTATTTCTATGAAGGAAGCTTGAAATTTTATATCTTTTTTAATAATTTGTTCAAGTGAATTAATGTCTCAAGATAGAGATAATAACATAATATAAATTTATCTCTATAATAATTTTATATATTTTTAAATAAAAAACACAGAAAAACATGTATCTTTTATTTTTTACCCATCTTTTTTGTCATGGAGTAACCAACCTATATGAAAATCAAGTGAATTTTAATTAGGCTATTGGACTCAATCCTCACTTCACTTATTAATGTGGGCTTAGGGCCCAGATGGTTAAGAGAGATTTTCAGGCTTTAAACCTATTCAAATTTAATCGAATCAATTTTGGGTTATAAACACTCACTTATACGTACCTAAATTAACAAGTTCTATGGCATTGGTACCAAGCTCTCCTTTTCTCCCTAGTGGACCTCAAGCCCAGAATTAAAGCAAAGTGACCCCAGAGAATAAACACCGAAGAAAAAAAATCACCTAGGCCCCGTTTGTTTGCTGGAAAATAGTTTTTTTAAAAAGTGAATTCTAGAAAAGTAAATTATTTTATGATGTTTGGTAGTGTAATGAAAAATAAGTTGGAAAACAGTTTCTAGTGTTTGATTATGTTATGGAAAATGAGCTGGAAAATAATTTATTAATGTTTTATTTTTCTCAAGTTTATTAAAATAATGAGGAACAAATCTTACAAATTAAAAAGTTGAATGAAAATGAATTTGAAAAAAAAATAATTTCATAAATTATTTCAAATAAAATAAATAATAATCAAAATAATAGAAATCAAATCTAAAAAATAAAAGATGAAGAAATTAAAATAATAATAATTAACATTTCATAAATTATTTCAAATAAAATAAGTAACAATCAAAAGAATAAGAACTAAATTTGATAGATAAAAAATTTCAATAAAAAAATGATAAGGGAAAAGCAAATAACAATTATAAAAATGAGGACCAAAGTTAATATAAAAATTAAATTTTAAGAGATGAAATTGAAAAATAAATATTCAAAACAAAATATATATAGCAATCAAAAGTTTGAGGACCAGATTTGATATAATCAGCAAATAATATGATATTTTTAATTTTTTCATAATTTCCAAAAAGTGTTTTTCGCCTAAATTTTTCAGGAAAACACTTTTATGAAAACTAAGCTAAATTTTTCTTTGACTGAAAAGTGTTTTCCGTTGACCAACTTTTTTAATGTCAAACAAACACAGAAAAGTTTAAAAAATATTTTCCCAGAAAAATTTAAAAAATAGTTTTTCAAAAACCACTTTTCAAAAAATAAATATGGCTCTAAATTGATTCTTGATTAACACCTTTTACATATAATCAAAAGATAATAAATGATAAATTACAAAAAGAAAAAATAAAGATAAAAAGTAATTGACTAACATTATCTCCGGCCATACCTCTTCCCAAAAAATCCAAGAAAAAAAAAAAAAGCTCTCACACTACCATGTTTAAAAGAAGAAACTTACCGTGAACTACTAATAAATTTAGTAAAGTCTCGATTCACAATGTCATTTTAATAATAATAAAAAAATTGATATAAATTACTTTTGCTCTAATTGTTATTTGCAAGTTCAATTGATTATTATTGTTATAATTCAATTTTGATTCATTTGCCTTTTAATCTAATTTTAAGGGGTTAAAATTTGAAATTAAAAGATCAGGAGCTTGAATGAAAAATTTGGAAACTTCAAGGACCAAATTGAGAAATGGCCGCCCCAACCACAAACGGCGCTGTTTTGTCATTTCCATTCTTCGTCTTCTTCCTCTGAAAACAGAGGAGACCACCTGCGAAGGAAATACAGAATGGCACCCAGACAGGCAACTCACACCACCAGACACATTGCAATGCCCACGACTTCCACCACCAGCTTCGCAGTTCGTTTCCGTGTCCTTCGCCGCCATAACAAGCCATTGAGGAGTGGAGGAAACCACCACCAACAGTCCAGCAATGGCGGGACTGTTGGTGTCCCAATCCAACCAAAACACGGAGTCTCAAATTCTATCTCCACATGAAGATCAGCGCCCGGGGAAGATAAGGATTAGCCTTGCGCGAGAAAAGCCTATAAAAGGCAGAGGAGAGCAGACGAGGGGTGGGGATCCGGAGGAGGAAAAAAAAAAGAAAACACAGAGAGGAGAAAACAGAGAGAAAATAAAAAGAAAAGAGAGCAGAAGGGAGGAGAGGACTGGCTCTTGAGAAAGCAGAAACATAAAGAAAAAGAAGAGAAGATGAGGAGCAGAAAGGGAGTCCAAGGAGTGCTTCATCCAGCACCTGCATCTTTGCCGCTAAAGGTCGCTGCAAAAAACAGGGAAGTCACTTTCCCCCTCCCTGCATTTTAATTACTCTCCTCTTGTAGCAAGCGTGCGTGAACTTCACGCACGCTTGCAAGTAAAAAACAAAAACGGAAAGAAAAGGGTGCCGGGTTACTGGTCTGAACCAGTTAACCAGTAACCCGGCTAGCTGGCTGGTTCTAACTCAGCTCAATACAAAAAAAAAAAGAAACGGGTTGGATCTGGACCTCCAGCCTAGCCGGCCCAAACTGTGCTGGCTAAGGGTGTGTGGCAAAACACACCCTTATACCTTATCCATGTATTTTATCCCATTTTATTTTGATATTTAGCCAAACAAGCTCCGTTTTAATATTAGAAAATTCTGAAAATATTGGAGGATCATTGTTGATTTATTTGTGGGCCTATCGTATTTTGTAGTATTTTTTTAACGTTTTGTGTTTGTTCTGCTATGTGCTCAATTTATAGATTATTGTTGTTAAATACAAACATGTTGTGCAATGTTTTTAACAAATAATAAAAAATGGTAAAAAAGAAAAGAAAAAAAAAATAGAAAAATTGTTCCTTCTTCATTAAAAATTCAAAATTTTGCGAATTTATTCGCTTATGCTAGAGTTAGAAATATCACATATTTTGAGTTTTTGCAATTTTTACCAACACCAGGGTTCAAAATATTTGTAGGTACTGTTTACTGACGCCAGAGTCAGAAACATGATAGGAAGAATAAAAAAAAAAGAGAAAAAATTCTTAATAATTTTAGACAAAACCAGCAGTGCAGCCTAATTTAGGTAGGACGTTTAAGAGGTGATAATATTTTTAGGTAACCAATCCCGTATCATAGAATATCTATTGACCAATTAGGATTTCTAGTAACTATAATACTAGGTGGCGACTGTTTAAACAAAACCTTTTTTTTCAAAGAGCAAAATACTAGATATCTGTTCTTTTTCTAAGATTAATTTTTAATCGGTTGCCGCGATATCCGGATGTTACAATTATATAAAAAGAACTTCACAAGTTAACACAGCAATTCTGTAGTTAGAACCTTTAATTAACCTCGGAATTATTTAGATAAATAAACACTTTGCCTTCTCTTTGATGATAAAAGTGCAAAGCCAAGGAAGAAGACACCATACAATTAGTTTAATAAGCAAGCATGAGGCCACGAGTTGATCCAGCTTTGACAATCATATATACATCAATTTAAAAGCTACTGTTATAGCCTCTGGCGTCTGTGAATAGATTTCTTGTGCCTCAAACCAGTGTGCTGGGCTTTTCAAGTCATCCATGACATAGCTTCCTACACCTTTGCTTGATGTTTTTGGATGCGACAAATATCACCAAAAAGGAATCGAAGTTAGTTTCTTCATGAAAAATTAAGTCGTCAGTCTGACACTAAAACACATCAGCAGCACCAGTTAAGGTTAGCAAGAATTTTGCAGCCTTACAAGAACATCTGTATCATGTATGGTTTACGTCACACACAAAAGGGGGGGGGGGGGGTTGTGTCTCTTTTCAGGCATCCCGGCTAAGCAATTGCTACGCCTCTAAGAAATGCTAAATATCTATTAGAAACTTCTTTCATGTTGAAATAATTTAAACAAAGAGATTCTATGTTATAAAAAGCATCATCATCATCAAAGTTCTTCTCTTGATCATGAACTCATAAATAGTTTAATTATATAGTATTTTCTTTTGTTTCTATCATCACATTATCAGTTATTTTTTTAGGTTTTGATTATTCAACGAATATATAACATAAGTGTTGTACCCTCATACAAGAATACGACGTCACGACGACCCTTCTCGACCGGATCTAAAGATCTTTGGCTGTTAATAGAAACCCTAACTAATTTTTTAAAGATTTTAGACAAAAAAAGTTATGTAAAGGGAAAGATATTTTTTGAGAGAGTATGTGACTTTAGAGAGAAAAGTGTGGTAAAAGTGATTTTTACCTTTTTCTTTTTCTTTTTTTTGTCCCCCCCACCCCTCTTTTTTTTTGGCAGAACACACAGTTAATTTATATTGTAATTAGCTTGAAGGTAAAGCAAACCAAAATCAATTATTAAATTTCAAGAATTAATCTATACAATTTATTTGATTTTTGTTGTTTTGTAGGAATAATTTAGAGCCAAAACAAAGAAATATGGATCCTTGGATTAAGAATATTGATTGTGGACCATTAATTTGATTAAAAATTAGGTTGCTTGGTGAGAGGGTTTTCAATTCTAAAATTCATTCTCTCTCTTCCATAATTATAATTAGATTACTAAAATAATGAATGCATTTTTTTTCCTTTTTCTTTTTTTGATTTTTTTGTGTTTTGATTTTTGAAAAAAGTCAATATCAACGTCGACTCAATGAACGTGCTAAAAACTAAAAGTAGCGAAATTAGATTTTTTAATTTTAAATTTTATTAGAAAAGACATTAAAAATGATACAAATATGTTAAGAACATATGTTTTGAATTTGTTTTGCTTATGTTTTTGGTCTTTTTCAATTTCTTTTTGAAAAATAGGATAAAAAATTAGGTAACAAGAAGATGTAAATTTGACCCATGCATAATGTGTAGATATTGGTTTAGAAGATACTTTTATAGATTAGTGAGACAAGTCTATATTTAAAAGGAGTTATGATTTCGCCATACTAGGTTAGCATCTTAAAATAAAAATAATGAGAAAGCTGACTGTTGGATTAGACTCAAATTGTTTCAGGTGATTTTGCATGCAATTTTCTTATGGAAAACTACTTTGTAACTTATAAGACCTTTGAATCTCTCATAATTAGGCCAAAAAATTAATATTTGGGTCAATTTTATTATTTTTTTTATGATTTTAATATTTATTATTTTTCTTTCAGATTCTATTTTAATTTTCTTAATGCTTTCAGACTTTAGGTTGTTTCCTAGTATATGTAGATTTTTATAACTTATTTAAAAGTCTTGTAAACCTCTTGAGAAGACAACATGATATACTTAATTTTAGAAGAAAAAAAATAGAAATTTAAAACTCACATCTGCAACCCTTTTTGCTCATACAATTATATCTAAATAGAAGGGACATATACAAGACATAAACATGTTTAGTTGAAAAGGTAAAGAGAGAGATATAAAATAAATTTATCTTTAAGATATTTTTGGAATGAATTTTTGTACTTTCAAAACAGGTGTCGCACCCGACATCGCGGCGGCCTTAAAAAAATCATAGATTGTGGAAAAAGAACAGATATCTGGCATCTTGTTCTTTTAAGGGAAAATGTCTTGTTTAAGGAGTCGCCACCTAGTATTATGATCACTAGGAACCCTAACTGGTCAACAGAGATTCTATGGTTCGGGACTGGTTACGTAAAAGGGAAGATATCATCACCCCTTAAACGTCCTGCCTGAGGCAGGCTACATCGTTAGTTTCGTCTTAAATTGCTAAATGTTTATTAGTTTACGCTATGATAATTTGCTTATAATATTCCTGACTCTGGCACCAGTGAATATTCGATCTCGAATAATTCCAACTCTGGCGTTGGTAAAAATTCCAACCCCGAATAATTCCAACTCTGGCGTTGGTAAAAATTCCAACATGAATAATTCCAACTATGGCGTTGGTAAAAATTCCAACCCCGAATAATTCCAACTTTGACGTTGGTAAAAATTCCAACATGAATAATTCCAACTATGGCGTTGGTAACAATTCCACCACGAATAATTCCAACTCTGGCACCAATGAATATTCGAGCTCGAATAATTCCAACTCTGGCGTTGGTATAAATTCGTAGCTACAAAGAAAAATTAGATCAATATTTTTTATTCCCTACTCTAGCCCCAGTGAATAAATAAATAAAAATAAATCTATTTTTATGCATGCACATATTTTTTTTTATTTTTTGTAGCTAAATAAAATAAAATGCGACGAATAAAAATAATATAAATCTAAACCGGTATTTTTATTCCTGACTCTAGCGTCAGTGAATAAACCAATAAATTTATGTTATTTTTATTCATGCATACACATTTTTTTTAATTTTCTCTACCCTTTTTTATTTTTCTGCTTTTTTATTATTTTATTTTTATTTTTATTTTTTTCTATATTTTTTTTTGGGCTGGGCCCAGCTCAGCCCACATGGGCTGGGCTAGACCCAGCCAGCCCGGCCCGGCCACTGGCCCAAGCCAATGGCCCGGCTGGGCAAAAGAAGAAGAAGCACGCGTGAAGTAAATTCAGGCGTGCATGAATAGTGTGAAGGTAATTAAATTACCTTCACACTGCATTTGAAAGTTTTATTGAATGCAGAGAATGGAAACTTACCTGTGCAATGAAGGACGGCACCGAAGACGATGGCGCGGTGGCTGTTTTTTTGTTTCCCGGTGTGGCTCCACTGTCTTTTGGGTTGTTCTTTTTTCTGTAGGCACGATATGGTTGCCCCTCCGCTTTTCTTTCCTTCTCAGCTCTGTCTCTTTGCCTTTTTTTATTTGCTCTGTGTTCGGGAAGAAAGCTTTTGGTCTGTGCTTTCGAATTCCCCTGCTCTGGACAAATACTATGATGGTAAGGGTCCTGGAACCGGGGGTTGGCTGGACCCAAGCTTTCTCGGGTTCTTTGCTTTGTTTTTGTTCTGGTTCTGCCTCTGTTTTTACTCTGGTTTTCCTCTGTTTTTCTGGGTTTTTTCTTCCTTGTTTTTGCTTGCGTTCCTCTCTTCCTGCTTCTGTTTTCTTCCCCGGTTCTTGGCCTGTTCGTCCCTCTCTGTTTTCTGGGTTTTTCCTCTGGGTTTTATTTGAGTTTTGCTTGAATTCTGGGACTAAACCAAAGCTGGGTTTAGCTCTCTGTTTCCTTTCTTTTGTTCACTCTGCCGGTTCCTTTTCTCCCTGGTTCTTGCTTCCCCCTGTTTTTTTTTTTGGCTCTGTCCCCCTTTTCAGTCCAAAAATCCCCCCCGTGTGCATGGACTATCTCTGGCTTTTATAGCCAGAGAACAAAACCGTTTCTTCAAGCCATAAATTGTGTTAATTGCAGGTATAACGGTGTGAGCGGCGGTGGGCGTCCGTTTCAGTCGGGAAGAAGATGAACAGTAGTAGGAAAACGGCGCCGTTTTTGGTGTTGTGTTTTGATCCTTGACATTTTGCATTTTTGCAATCCAGTCCTTGGGTAATTTGTAATTGAACCCCTGCATCTCAGCGCCATTTACACATTGGTCCTTGGGTTTTAATTTCTTTCAAATTTGACAAGAATCAACCCTATACTTTGATAATGTTTCAATTAAGTCCCTGATTTCATTAATTTAATTAAATCCAAGTCCATTTAAGTCTCAAAACTTATCAATTCTCCAATTAAACCCTTAATTGGATTAATTAAATTAATTCTAAGCTCAATTAAGTCTCAAAACTTATTAATTCTCCAATTAAACCCTTAATTGGATTAATTAAATTAATTCCAAGCTTAATTAAGTCTCAAAACTTTATTAATTCTCCAATTAAACCCTTGATTGGATTAATTAGATTAATTTCAAAGTTTAATTAAACCCCAAAACTTCCAATCATGTTGCCCTTAACCCAAATTTTAATTCATTCTTCATTTATTTCATTTTACTTATTTTTCTATCATTATTATTATTTTTTTCCATCATCAATTTTTTTCAGTAAATGAAATAATAATAATAATTAAAATAGGTCAAAAATTGGGTTATGACAACAGGAAGTACAAAGAGACATATCTCTTTTGACTGTGCTTTCTCTGTCTCTTCTACTTTGCTATTGATCAGACCATTGAATCTCTTGGAATTAGATCAGGAAGTTTATATTGGGTCAATTTTGTTATTTTCCTATGATTTTTGGATTTATTAGTTTTCTTTAGGATTTTGTTTTAATTGCCTTATTGCTTTCATACTTTAAGTTATTTTCTAGTAGAGAAAGACATGTCTCCTTTAACTCTGCTTTCTCTGCCTCTTCTATTCCAAAATAGTAACATGTTATCCTAAATATTAACTCAAGAGATAAACTGGTTAAGCTAATGATACCATTTCCATATGCTATAATATCAAATCCCAATCATCCAAACCACTGAATATATAGCTATGATATCATATGATTTATTCGATAGTATTTGGATAAATAACAAGCCAGGGAGAGGTTGACTTGTTGATAGGCAGGAATTTAACTAACTAATGCTGCTCTTCTAGCTCATCTATAAAAGCTATATAAATCCTGCTTGTGTGAATGATTTCAACATATAACTGTTTTTTGTTTGAAGAAAGTGACATGAAAGGTCTCCTTCATCGTATTTGGGAAATGATTTTGCTTGATCCCCTCATTAATGGAAGGAATGCAATATTTCCATCTCAAAATCCATTTCTCAATTGCTGTGTGCAGATGTATATTGTGGATGATGTTATTCATTACCAATGTTTGCCCTTGACATAATTATAAATAATTTGTACTAAAAAAAAAAAGTCTCACACCACCATGTTTGTAAAGAAGAAACTTGCCATGAACAACCCTAAGGACAGGGACGAAACTAGGGGAGGCAAGCAGGCTCGGACCCTGCAAAACATTTTAATTTTTTATTATTATTTAGTATTTAAGTATGGAATGGTATAATATTTTTTATTTTAAATAAATGGGCTTTTTAATTATCTTGTTATATTAATTTTAGCCTCCCCTATCAAATACTACCAGCTCTCGCCCTGCCTGAAGGGTGTAGCTCAACTGGTCATGCTTTATATTTGCTTTATAGCGATCATCAGTTTGAGTCTCACAAATCTTAAGGTCACTAGAGGTTTATATGGTCGTTAACTTCAGGGCCCATGGGATTAGTCGATGTACATGCAAGCTAACCTGAACACTCACATTAATAATAATAATAAAAAAAACTTGCCATGAACTAATAAATTAGTTAAATTCTTAATCTATGATGTTATTTTGATATAAATTAACATAATTTTTTTTATATCAACATAAAAAAACTCTCACACCACCATGTTAATTTACAAGTTGACTTGATTATTATAAAAAACAAATTCGCAAGTTAACTAAGCAATTAAGTACTTACAACCTTTAATTAATCGAGTCAAATTAACCCCAAGTATGAACTCAAAATTATTTAACTAAATAAATACTTGGACTTGATTATTGGCCCTATTTGTTTCTGCGTTTCAAAAGTGTTTTTGAAAAAAAAATATTTTTTTAATTTTTTTTTAAATTAATATTTTTTTGATGTTTTTAAATAATTTTGATGCGCTAATATCAAAAATGATTTTTAAAAAATATAAAAAATATTATTTTAATATATTTATAAGTTAAAAACACTTTAAAAAGCAACTTCAACCACACTTCCAAATAGGAATTCGTAAGAAGAAAACACCATACAATTAGTTTAATAAGCTGGAATGAGGCCACATGTTGATCCAGCTTTGACAATCATATATACATCAATTTAAAAGCTACTGTTATAGCCTCTGGCGTCTGTGAATAGATTTCTTGTGCCTCAAACCAGTGTGCTGGGCTTTTCAAGTCATCCATGACATAGCTTCCTACACCTTTGCTTGATGTTTTTGGATGCGACAAATATCACCAAAAAGGAATCGAAGTTAGTTTCTTCATGAAAAATTTAGTCGTCAGTCTGACACTAAAACACATCAGCACCACCAGTTATGGTTGGCAAGAATTTTGCAGCCTTACAAGAACATATGCATCGTTTACGTCACACACAAAAAGGGGGGAGGGGGGGTTTGTGTCTCTTTTCAGGCATCTCGGCTAAGCAATTGCTACGCCTCTAAGAAATGCTAAATATCTATTAGAAACTTCTTTCATGTTGAAATAATTTAAACAAAGAGATTCTATATATGTTATATAAAAAGCAGCAGCAGCAGCATCATCATCATTAGTAAATTGCTGGAAGGTCCCTCTGTGATCATGAACTCTCATAGATAGTTTAATTAATCATTTTCTTCTCAAAAAGAAAAAACGATCTCTATTGTTTTCGTTAGTTTTATAGTTTTATTCGATTAAAAAGTTTTATTGTTTGATAGCATATTGAAAGCATTGCTTTTAACGGAATCAAAAGTAAAACAGATTCATCGATCTGAGATTGATATGAGAGGTTGACGACTGGACTTTTTCCGCATGCTATTAGAAAGAAAGAAAATTAAAAGTCACAAGGTTTTATTGTGCATCAATATGGATTGAACAGTGAAATAATTATCTTCTTTTGTTTCTATCATCACATGTGATTTCATACTCTTAGATTTGATAAAATTGTTTAAAACCTCGAAAAGATCATAGTTTTCAATTTTTAGGTTGTTATGAGCTGAAAGCTGGGCTTGGGAATTGGAATACCTGTAAAATACATTTCTTTTGTGGGTTTAGGGGACTTTTTAACATTGATGGCGGAGGGGGGAAAAAATCTTGTTGGTATTTACCATTTTCTGTTGGTATTTAAACACTGATTCCGTCTGGAATACAATGAAGGATGAATTGTTGACAGGCAGGAATTTAACTCACTAATGCTACTCTTTTAGCTCTTCTATCGTAAAAGCTAGCTATATAAAT
>Ga0325414_1006948_pt1 | contig 12030 bp, 10 predicted proteins | sample PopdelMetagenome_8_FD_206183 | JGI IMG/M metagenome (GOLD analysis project Ga0325414, IMG submission 206183) | Populus deltoides microbial communities from Bellville, Georgia, United States - Leaf-PdKOR-R3 | ecosystem: Host-associated > Plants > Phyllosphere > Phylloplane/Leaf | place: USA... | reverse complement strand
ATTACTAGTTTATCCTGCGGCTTTGATAAAAGTAATTGGAATGTAAAAAATAATATTTAAACTTTAGGAAACTTTTTAGTATTGTTATTAAATTTAGTATATTAATTTAAATTTGTAAATTTTTAACTTAATTTTTTATTTAGTCTAGAATTTTAAATTAAATTTTGTGAGAGTTGTGCTGATAGTTGATGTAATCTTGTCAACCGGGTAATTTCAAAGAAAAAACTTAAAGAAAAAAAAAAAGAAGTAAGTTGTGTTCACCTTAGTCATCTTGCAACCTGGTTGTGAATTTCATTGGTTTAAATTAATTTTTTAATTTATTATATAATAAAAAATATATAAAAATTAATTTATAATTAATTTTATATTGAATGATAAAATTTAATTAAAAAAAACTTAACATTCAAGGATGAAGTTGAAAAAACAAAACAAAAGGTCATCAAAAATAATCTCAACTATGTTGGGTTAGGCTTGTTACAAAACAATAGGCACATGGATCCAAGACAAGCCCACATGCTTAGTCTAATATATATATATTCTTTTTATAAGGCTTCATGCCTCTCTTTCTAAGAAAATAGCACACCTAGTAGGAATCGAACTGTGACCTTTAGGCACCAACTCACACACTAACTAACTTAGTTAAAGAAACAATATGTTATCAAATCATCAAAAAAAAATATTAACTTAGTTTTCTATTTATATAAACAATTAAATTGTCAAATGATTGGCTAACATAATTAAGGTAATTTTTCCTTGTAAAGGATTCGATAAGAGTGATGCTTATCTATCTTTAAGTATATCTAACACTTTACTCAAATTTCTGAAACTAGTATATATTTTAGGATTTTTTTGTTTCATTAAAAACTAAATGAAGACTCCTTCCTTTTAGTTTTAAAGGTCTCCTATTCATGTCGGGTGTGATGTGTGAGAGCATTTAAAATAGAAAAAAAATCTCAACACATAAGATTATTTTAATATAACTTGGGATAATAATAAAAAAAAGACACTATTAATGTATAAATGTATAGTAAATGACCAACTATTTCCAGTTTTGTTTGCAATGCAATCAGAAAAACAAAGAGAGTTAATTATAACTTGGTTCTATAGTTTAGAAAAATTAATCCTCATTGTTTCAGAAAATATATAACTAATCTTATATTGTTAAACTTATTTATAAATAAATCATTTTTATCCATTATATATTTTTCTTTAATTTATTTTGATTTTTTTATATTAAGAAATAGAAAAGGTAAAAAAGGAGTAGATATAATGGAAAGATGGACAAGAAAAAAAATTTTAAAAAATAAAATATTACTATATTATATGTGACCAATACTGGTTAAAAGACTATTTAATTATTTTTTATATTACAAGGATTAATTAATTTATCTTATTATAATGAACTCAATCACAAAGCTTAATTCTATTTTTTTATATAATAAGAACTATTCTCAAACCAATTTATTCTCAATTGATATTAAATTAAATTCTTAAAACATTTTAAAAGCATATTTAAGAATTCTTGGAGAATGAGAAAGGAGGGGAATTATGGAAAGGAAAGGAAAGGAAAGCAAAGTTAAGGAAGGGAAAAATAGAATTTAAAAAAAAGGATTTAAAGAAGGTTTAAATTGAGGGATTTATGGTTGTTGTTGCTAGTAATGGAATATAGAGAAAAGACTTAAGAATTAAAAGTAAGGATTATAGAATTAAAAATGAGATTTTAAAGAATGTTGGGAGGTGATTTAAAATTACATCATCAATTACAAGTTTTTTTTTTATTTTTTTATGATGGAGTGATTGTTGAGTTTGTTGTCAGTGGTGTAAAGAGATAATTGGGTGATAATGGTGATGTTTGGACAATTGATTGGTGGTTTGCTACCCGGGCAATTGATTGTGTTAGTTGACGAATGAAAGAAAGGCTACTATGGTTAGATATAGTAATGAGTGAAAATAAAAAGAGGTTAAAGTGATCCAAACTACACTAAAAAATTTATTAGAACTTTCTGTTGGGTTTATTACAAGATTAAGGACAAATAAGTCAAAAGATACATTCAATGACCTTATTCAGAGTATTTGGACCATTGTGAATTTCAAAGAAACTACAAATTCAACAAGTGATTATTAGACTTTAATCAATCTAACTTATATGCAAGAGAGGACATGAGCTTAATTATTTCAAAATGGTGGGCTAATTAATTTCAGCATTAGAGGTGGCTCTGAGCTTATTTTTTCTTATACACAAGTTTACTCTAACAAGTATAATTTTTTATCTAACCATTGGATCAAACTAAAATCTTATCAAGAGTTTTTGGAGGTCTTGTTCTATATTGGGTTAAAATTTCAGGGCAATTGGATATTAGAAAAGCCTTGCGATAAGGTTCATAAGCTACTATACAGGAATTGTATTAGTTTTCTAATTGATTTAAGATTTTTTTTATTTATATTTTATCTAAAACTCTTTTATTATTTTCCAGTTTTATTTATGATGTTTTCACCTATTATAAAAAGGATTAATTAGCTTGTATTTAGGGGGGGTTTTAGACATGCTTTGATTTCAACAATTATTATCGTGTGAATGAAATTTTGCTCATGTCTTTTTGTTCTACATTGAACTACTTTAACTTATAAAAGAATTAACCATGCTTCATGATATTTTTTATACTTTTTGGTGCCTTGATATAGGTTATCGTTGTGTCAAGCTCAATCACAAACCTGAATTTAGCTTTTTTGAAAAGGGTTGATTTGATTATACGTTTTTAGATATTTATATCCATGAGGTTCGCATTAATTGATATCAGAGTAAGGCTCTAAATCAGGTTATATCCCTCTTATCTTTAAGTTTTTGCATACTTTATTATTGTCGAGTTCTTTATTTTCTCTAAAAATTAGTTATGGCATCAAGTTAAAAAAAAATTATTTACGATATTAATTAAATAAAGTCTTATAAAAAAAGAACAAAGAAAAATCACAAGAAAAGAAATTTCTAGGGTTTGTCATAAATCTTGATTCAATAAACATAGAATTCAACTAATTGTTTTAAATCTAAAAAAAAATCTTGATTCTTGGAGATAAATCTTGATTTGGGATGTTTTAGGTTTACTTGGTGGAGTTTTCTTAAAAAATACAAAAACAAATTAAGTAGTTATTGCATCATTGCAACATTATATATAGTACATTATATATAGTACATGTGTTTGTGTTATTTTGAGTCGTTTAAATCTTATTCCATTAGTTTCTTAATTTTCATAATTTTTTTTTTCATGTCTTTATATCATTCATATTTCGCATAAATTTGTATCGATATTTGCAATCTTATATTCATAGTTCTGTATTGATAGTTTTCAATCTATATTGCTTCTTGAGTCTTTACATTATTTGAATGTGCCATTAAGATATTAATCTCTGAGTTTATTGACTATGATATTATTTGGCGGGATCAACTTGTCTTAGAAATGACAAGGAATGAAGAGAGACCCATAGAGATATGAGATGAAAGTAGCTATAAGAAAAGAGGTTCGTTCCTGGTCATTATTATACAAAACTATATCAACAATTATAATTTTTTATATTAGGGTTCTATGAGTATAAAGGGTTGCCACAAGAAAATAAAGATTTTCATAATTAGAGGTAATATTATGGAATATAGAAATGTTATAATGGCAAGGTTCTTGAATGGATTGAATAAATAGATAACTAATGTGATTGAGTTGCAGCACTATATTAAGCATGAATATATGGTTCATATGGCTGCCAAAATAGATAGGTGGTTAAAATGAAAGGACAGTACATATTAATGACCAAATTATAGGGGAGAGAGGTTGCCACATCAAAGCGAAATACTATGGGTAACAAATTTGAATCATTTAAAGCTTGCAAAAAAGATTCAGCTACTGAAGCAAAAGGTAAAGTTTGAGATCTCATCTAATTTTAACCGTGATATTTAGTATTTTAAGTGTTTGAAGGAGTGAACATATAGCTTGACAATGTCTAAAAAAAGGACGATGGTTATGAGGGAGCATAAAGAGATTGAATATGAAAGTGACAAATCTGAAGATGATAGATGTTAGCACTTAAGAACTATAGTGATGTTGAATATCTAATTAATAGAAAGGTTTTGGTGATTAGGAGATCACTTAATGTTCAAATTAAGAAAGATGATGTGAGCAAAAAAAAAAAAAACATATTTCAATCTAGATGCCATATAAATAATAAGGTATGTTTATGATTATTGATAATGAGAGTTGTGTTAATGTAGCTAGTACTATACTTGTTAGAAAATTGAATCTAAACACTATTAAACATGAAAGGCCTTATATAATTTAATGGTTGAATGATCATGGAGAAGTAAGAGTTACTAAATAGGTTTAGGTTTTTTTTTTTTGGAAAATATAAGGATAAAGTTTCGTGTAATGTTACGTCTATGCATAATACTCATTTATTGTTAGGGAGACCTTGGTAATTTGATACAAAAGTCAAGCATGATGAGTTTAAGAAAATGTATTCTTTTAAAAAGGATGAGAAGATATTTACACTTATACCATTGTCTCCTAGACAAATGTATGAATACTAATTGAAATTGAAAGGAGAAAGTGAAGCCGAAGAAAAAGATCAACCATGTAAGGACATGAGGAAGAGTGAAAATAAAGTGAGCTAATAGAGAAGAAGATTAGATTTGGCCAAAATAGAAATCAATAGGGATTCAATCAAAAGATGAGAGAAGAAAGGAAGGGTAAGAAAAGAAGAGAGTGTGGAAAAATAAATATTATTTTTTATGTAAAGAGGAGTGAGATTAAAAATGTTTATTTTTCTGACATGCCTATGATCTTACTTGTGTATAAAGAGATATATGTTAACACTAATGATCTTAATCATTCTAATACTAGTGTTTGTGTTTCTTATTACAAGATTTTAAAGATATCTTTCCTAGTGAGATTCCTAATGAGATATCCTATCAGAGGAATTGAATACCAAATTGATTTTGTACCTGTAACATCTATCCCTAATCGGCTAATCTATAGAAGTAATCCTGATGAAACAAAGGAACTTCATAGAAAAGTGAAAGAATTAATGACAAAAGGATACATAAGAGAAAACAAGAGTCTATGTGTAGTTTCAGTGTTGTTAGTACTGAAAAATGATAGGACTTGGAAGATATGTATTGAATGTCATGCCATCAACAATATTACTGATAAAAAATCAATAGTTTATTTTAATGAAAAACTCAATGACACAACATTGAATTATCCTACTTATAAGAAAGAACTTTACACTTTGGTAAGAACTTTAGAAACTTGACAACATTACTTATGACCTAAGAAGTTCATGATCCATGTCGCATCTCAATGGATGTCGACCGAGACTAAATAACTATCATGGAAAATTACAGTTGCAACCTAGTAATTAGAGGAAGCTAGAGATCCTAAAATATACATTGGTTATAGATATTCAAGTAAGAGATTAGTTATACTTAAGAAAAGACAACTTACCCTTACAACATCTTTTTTCACGTTACTTTTATTATGTCTTTTCTCTAAATTTATCTTCCTGATTGTTCTTAATTATTCTAATTATATTCAACTTATTCTTAATTTTAATTCATGCTTATTTCATGAAAAATTTAACGTCGGTCTCTAAAATTAGAAGACTCGTTAGTTGGTTATTCGCAAAAGCTAAATCTTGGTGTCAGTTCCTTTTAAAAGAAGACTTATCGTTTTGGTTATTTACAAAAAAAAAAAATTATCATTGGTCTCCAAAAAAGAATAGACTCGCTTTTTTTGATATCGGTCCTTAATAAAGTCAAGATGTGTCAATTAAGTTATTTCTAAAATAAACATTAGACCATGAAGATGATATGAATAGTGTTTTCACAACGCAAATTATAATTAATTAAAAGTTTATGTGAATAAATTGAAGTGCTTTTATTATCCCCTAAGGTCACAGGAAGATTTTTCTTGCAAGGAAGCGAAGCCTGCAGACCGAGGCACATGGGAGACAAAGCAAGCAAGTTTTTCTCAAAAAGATTATTATTATTATTATTTTTCCCTGGAGAAACGAACTGCATGCTCAAAATTGCAAAGATTTTATTCTTTTTCCGTAAATATACAACCTCTCTTTTCATGACTTGCCATGCATGCATACAGAACTTTATTTTTGAAAAAAAGAAGAAGAAGATGCATTCTGCCTGCTGGCAGCGCCGGTAGCGTGGAACCTCCAACTAGAATACGCTTGGGATGGTCAACTCCATCGGTATATACAGACACGCTACCTCACTAATAACTGATCAATACCCCCTTCTGGCATAGTGGCATGTGCTTCTCCTTTCCATAAATGTATAGTACTATCGCGAGAGAGCTGGCTGCTGCAGTCTCTCTGAATCCATGTGCATTTACATTGCAAAAATGCCGTTTCAACCATTCCATTTTTCATATTTCTAACCCTAGTCGACAAACTTCTTCTATAGTGGTTAGGATTGAATAAAAAAAATTAACAAACTGATTAAAATGAGAAAATAAAAAAAATAACTGGAAAAACAAAACCATGAAAAAAATCAATTAGAATATTTAAAAAAAAATAGATTCGGTTCGGTTTCGGTTTCGGTTTCATAAACATTAAATAAAAAAACTGAATCGAACCGGTTTAGTTAAGAAATAAACCAAATCAAACCGAATCGAACTGAAAAACTGAACAGAACCAAAAAGAACCCATTAGAAAGTTCAAAAAAGCCAAAAAACAATATAATTTTCAGTTTTTAATATAAAATAGTCAAACTGAATCGAATAGAATAAAACCGAATTGAAACTAGTCGGTTGGGTTTCAATTTTTAATTTAAAATAACCGAACCGAAACCGGTCGGTTGGAACTGTTTTTAGTTCGGTTTCAGTTTTGGTTTTTTTATATTTTATAAAATTTCGGTTTTGTTGTTTTTATAGGTAAAAACCAAACCAAACCCAAAATAATCATCCCTAATAACTATATATGTAAAAATTTAAAAAATATAAAAATATTTAAAAAAACAACACTGCAATAACAAAAACAAAGATTTTAAAATTTTGCTGGTGGTCGGTGGTGCCTTAAATTAGTATCATTTATTGGTGTTGATTAGTAGTCGAAAAGTAAAGAAAGTTTGGCTGGACTGCTAGTTTTGGTTATTGCAGGTCTTCCAGAATGGAAACTAATTTTTTGTTCTTAGTCGATCTTCGAGGAAATTGCAGGAGATGGTTAGCTGTGAAAGGAAAATGCAATTTTTATACTAGCAGACGAGCTCTATAGGTCCCAAAACTAATGTCTAGCAAGAGTCCCTCATTTCGTGTCGCTTATGCCTTCTTCGAATTTCCATGAACTCAATATAACTTGGTTTTTGGTAAGTTATTCAACTAAAATGGCTAAATGGTTTTCATATGCACTGACATCACACGTAGCCGACTAGCTTTTGATTTCTTTCTCTTCCTATTATAACCCAAGAGGCAAGTGTGTCGTTCAATAAAATTTATTTATTTTTTATAACTTTTTAAATTTAAATTTCGAGATGAGATTGAAAAGACCTAGCCAAAATTAGTCGACTTTGCATAATTTTATTATTAATTCTGTACGAAGTTTAATAAGAATCATCCAGCTGGAAAATTTAAATTGCTAAATGAGGGCATGACTTCTACATCATATCATAACAATGAAAATAGTTTTGTTTTTTTATATTTATTTTCAATTAAAAAATACTTTAAAAAAAATACTTACCACATGACTAAACACCTATACTGTTTGGATTTTTTTTTTACCAAACTAACATAATAGAGAAGTATTGGGAAAATAATATATTTTAACTTGACCGCTAATAAGAATCGTGGTTTTATTAGTAAATTGCTATTAAGAGTAGCGATTATATTAGACAACCGCTATTGTTAACAGTGTTTTTATTAAACAACCGCTAATAACAATAACAATTCTTTAATACACAAACGTTAATATGAATAGCGATTGTGTTATTCCAACACTATTTTAGCCTAATGTCAATCCTAAATTTGACATAAAACAAATCTTAAACCACTACAATTGAAGTCCAAAAAAATCATAAATTACCAAACCTCAAACCCATAATTTAGAGTGTGATATTTTAATATGAAATTAACATGTGTTATTTTTAAACATTTTTTATTAATTATTTTTAAAGATAATTGATAATGACAATAACGAAACATAACAATGTGCATTTTTTTAACCTGTAAAACAATTATTTGAAATTTTAAACAACTTGTTCACATGTTTATCTATTAATTAATGATTTTAAATCGTGCTTATCTAAAACAAGAATGAAAATGCATAACATGTAAGACAACATTAAAATCAACATGATAATTATCTAAAACAATATTATAAAAGTAATGATAATAAAAATAACTCTAAACCAAAAAAATAACACAACATAATAATACATTCGAACTTATTTATGTCTTTTGCGACGATAAGTGGATGGGTTGTCTTCACCAACAACATGAATTCCACCTGTCTGTGTGGTCTCATCCTTTAAGACAATATCATCTAGGCTCAACGTCTTTCCTAACATGTCAAGTGTAGTATGACATGTCTCGAACCAAAATGATGCATAATAACGAGCAAGTCAATCATCATCATTGAGATTATGAAGATCAGTTGTAGCACATTGACCATCATGTAACAATTGTCAAACCTAATATGAAGCAAATAGAAATTATTAATCCATAAATAAAATGAAACAATTTTTTCCAAGTCTATAAAAAGTAATACATACTTACAACATTTTGAATCTAACGTGAACTCCATCTTCTCGCGTGGAGGAACCTGCGTTGAGTATGGTGTAATGATTCAACGTGTTATACTCAGGTACCATTCCATGTATTCCTCCTCGAAGATTACAAGATGTACCTTTCTAAAAATAAAATTTCTCCTTGCATCCCACATCGATATATATTAAAGATAGTGGATCTTCCAATTATAATCAGTGTGGCTGTTCAAATAACTAATAGAATGCTACTGATCACTCATATTTATGCCAGATGTGTTACTTAAAGCCAAATTTCCATATTACACGGTTTGAGAAATGATTCTCAACAAGCTTAAAAAATATAAGGGGCATAACTAATGTCCATAAGTCCATGACCAATGTGCATATAATATAAGCAACTACTATATCATCTTTTGAATAAAAATTCCACATAATCTATTGAAACATCAACAATACAATTATTTTTCATCATTTACCAACATCAACCTATGCAATTATTTCTAATCATTTACCAACAATATAAAATTTCTACATCATCAATGCAAGCAATTATTTCTCATCATTTACTAATATCAACGCAAATAATTATTTCCTAATATTTTTTTAATATAAAAAATTGCAACAACAACACAAGTAATTATTTGTCATCATTTACCAACATCAACACAAACAATTATTTCTCAATATTTTTCAATATAAAAAAATTTCAACATCATCAATGCAAATAATTATTTCTCATCACTTACCAACATCAAAACAAACATTCCCAACATTTTTCAATATAAAAAAAATTCAACATCAATGTAAACAATTATTTCTCATAATTTACCAATATCAAAACAAACAATTATTTCCCAACATTTTTCAATATAAAAGAATCTTAACATCAACACAAGCAATCATTTCTCATCATTTACCATCATTAACTCAAACAATTATTTCCTAATATTTTTCAATATATAAAATTTTCAACATCAACACAAGCAATTATTTCACAAAATTTTTCAATATAAAAAACATTTCAACATCATCAACGTAAGCAATTATTTCACATCATATACCAACATTTATACAAACAATTATTTCCTAATATTTTTCAATATAAAAAGAAATTTCAACATCAACGCAAGCATTTATTTCTTATCATTTACCAACATCAACACAAACAATTATTTCCCAACATTTTTAATATAAAAGAATCTCAACATCAATGCAAGAAATTATTTATCATCATTTACCAACATCAACACAAACAATTATTTCCCAATATTTTTAAATATAAAATTTTTTAACATCAATGCAAGAAATTATTTCTTAATATTTTTCAATATAAAAATATTTCAACATCAACGCAAACAATTAATTCTCATAATTTACCAACATCAACACAAGCATTATTTTTCAATATTACTTCTTAATATTTTTCAACATTAAAATCTTTATCTCATCATTTTATTTAACATTGACATTGCAATTTATTTTAACGTACTTAATTTGACTATTGTTTTTCTAACTCGCTACAATAAAATGACAAAACATGGGTTGGATTATTTTCAAAATATCTACTCCCACACAATCTGTTAATAAATATGCAATGAACTTATTAAACAAAGTTTCCATAAAAAATATTCTTAATCTAAATAAAATCATTTGTATTATCAATAACATATTACTTGTATTTTAATGAAAGTTGTAGCTCAATCTCCAAAACCTGAATAGACATAATAAGTTTAGATTCAATTTGAGGCCTCATTACATCATCATCATCTAAACCTATGTCACCCTTATCTTCATTATCACTACGTTCAGAGTAGTTATACTTATATTGATAACAATATCAAGTTTTATTCTATTTTTATTACAAATTCTTATAACCTTAATTATCTTCTAATATTCTAGACGTATTGACACCAGTTGAATGTGATAATTGTTTAAATGGATGAACAAATATAGGTATATATACATTATAATCTTCATGCTCCATATTATATGAGATACTAAGTTTAGGTTCACTACTTACATCCAACTCCATCATGTTCATTCCACTTTGGTTGTACAATTTTATCATATTTTTAAAATCCACATCACATGTAATTAATATTAGAAAATACTGATGTTCTTTAACAAGACACCTCGAAGTTATATATATTTCAACATCATTATAGTTCATTTAAATATTTTCACATATAACTTTTTTGGTATCTTCAAATGACATGCATGTAGTAGCATTCAAGAACACAATACTTTCATCAATATAAGTGATATTATTATTCGTATAAGAAACAATAATACTACCATAATGACACAACATAAAGAAGATTGAAGATATATTATGTAAAATAAGAACTCATTTAATCAAAAAGAAATTGTCTCACAATTCAACGCAAACCCTAATTGTTATTACTTTGACCTTAATAATATCACTGATAAATATCTAATTGCATCAATTAAAAACTAAATGATCTCAATTAAACAAAATACCTAATTACAAATTTGTCAAGTGAACTTCGTCGCTTCAGTGAATCACTTAAGCCCTGATTACCATAATTTTTACCAAATCCAACACATACTATAGTTGCTATTATTTCAACCATAACTTTATTAATAATATCAATTGATTACAAATCTATCTAATTGCATTAATTAAAACAAAATTTATTTAGATTGAAGCAATATTATTAAATATGGCAAGTAACTGAATAATCCATTTAAACCTTAATTTCTCTAATTCAATGCTAATTCCATAAATAACATTAGTTTTATTAAAAATACATAATTACAACATTCAAAACTCAAAATTTACTCAACATCAATAAAATACATAATTATTAGACACAACACAACTATTTATAAATTAAAATTCAAAATTTATCAATTCAATAACAAAAACTCATAAAACTAAGATATAATACAATTGTTTTGTCTTGACTTTTTGATGTTTAGGTGGCGCTCAACCAATTATGATGGCGGGAAGGCTGTCAATGAAAGCTTGACCCATAATTTGCACTAAAAAACAATAGAAAGACTCGTAGAGACAATGGAAAGATAATATTGGTATTTGGTGGAAAATTAAAGCTTGTTTTATGTGATTTATGACTGATATTGTTTTAGATTTTTCAAGCTTTTGAATTTTTTCTTTTAGCAGCACTGACAATCATTGAAAATAAAGGATTATTTATATATTTATTATATATGCTATTTTGAATTATAATTATAATAAAATCTTGATTCTTAACCATAATTTTTATTAAAATCACGATTCAGAATTAGAATTA
>Ga0325414_1006944_pt1 | contig 12034 bp, 8 predicted proteins | sample PopdelMetagenome_8_FD_206183 | JGI IMG/M metagenome (GOLD analysis project Ga0325414, IMG submission 206183) | Populus deltoides microbial communities from Bellville, Georgia, United States - Leaf-PdKOR-R3 | ecosystem: Host-associated > Plants > Phyllosphere > Phylloplane/Leaf | place: USA... | reverse complement strand
GGAAAACACTTTCCTGAAAACCAAGCCAAATTTTCCTTTGACTGGAAAGTGTTTTCTGTTGACCAACTTTTCTAATGGCAAACAAACACAGGAAAGTTTGGAAAGTGGTTTCCCGGAAACCACTTTCCGGAAAACAAACACAGCCAAAGGGAAAACACTTTCCTGGAAACTAAACCAAATTTTTCTTTGACTCGAAAGTGTTTTTCGTTGACCGGAAAGTGTTTTTCGTTGACCAGAAAGTGTTATCCGTTGACTGGAAAGTGTTCTCCGTTGACCGGAAAGTGTTTTCCGTTGACCAACTTTCCTAATGGCAAACAAACACAGGAAAGTTTGGAAAAGTGGTTTCCCGGAAAGTGAATTCCGGGAAACAAACATGGCCTTAGATACTTCCCGATCACACCTAGACTGCAGAGGTTATTCATGTCACCAAGGACTGCTAAGCACATGACATGGCACCAAGCACATGATGCGGTTGATGGAGTGATGGTGCATCCTTCTAACGGCGAAGCATGGAAACTTTTTAACAGTGTGCATCCTCACTTTTCAGCTGAATCAAGGAATGTGTGTCTTGGGTTGTGTACAAACGGATTCAACCCATTTGGGTCATTTGCTGCTCCTTATTCTTGTTGGCTGGTCATACTCACAGTTTATAACTTGTCACCGGGAATCTGTATGAGGCCGGAGTTCATGTTTTTATCTACTGTCATACTTGGTCCAAGCAGCCCGGGGCGGAATATAGATGTTTGTCTTCGATCGTTGATTGATGAGTTGGTGCAGTTGTGGTCCTCCAGAGCTCTGACTTATGATATATCGAAGAAACAAAATTTCCTTATGAGGGGCGGCTTTGATGTGGACTATCAATGATTTTCCAACTTATGGAATGCTTTCTGGTTGGAGCACGTATGGGAAACTCGCATGTCCATACTGCATGGAAAACAACAAGGCATTCACGCTAGCAAACGAAGGTAAAGCTTCTTTTTTTTACTGTCACCGTCGCTTCTTGCCACTTAATCACAGGTACAGAAAGAACAAAAAAGATTTCTTTGTTGGCAGAGTTGAAAAAGATGTTGCATCCCCGCTTCTTTCTGGTGAAGAATTGCATGATGTTGTCTCAGAGTACGGTGACATTGTGTTTGGCCTTCAATCAGGTAAGCAAAAGTTTCCTGGTTTTGGTTTGACCTATAATTGGGTAAAGCGAAGTATCTTTTGGGAGCTTCCTTATTGGAAGACCAATCTGCTCCGCCATTACCTTGATGTCATGCACATCGAAAAGAACATGTTTGAGAACATTTTCAACATCATCATGGATGTGAAGGGGAAGACAAAGGACAACATCAAGGCTAGATTGGATATAGCTTTATACTGTAACTGTAAAAATATGGAATTGGTTTATGATGAGTCACGGGTCGCAAAACCAAGAGCAAGCTTCGTGTTAGAGAAAAACGCACAACTGCTAGTCTACAAATGGCTTAAGAGTCTGCGTTTTCCGGATGGACATGCATCGAACATTTCAAGGCTGGTTAATATAGAGGACTGCAGATTGTATGGAATGAAGAGTCATGACTGCCACATGTTTATGCAAACACTCATCCCATTAGCTTTTCATGATTTGTTGCCAAAGGGAATATGGGATGCACTCACGGAGATCAGTCATTTCTTCAGAGATATATGCTCCAAATAGTTGAATGTTGATCACATTGAGAGGCTTCAAACAAATATCATCGAGACACTATGCAAACTTGAGATGATATTCCCTCCATCATTTTTTAACTCAATGGAGCATCTCCCTATACATCTACCGTTCAAGGCAAAAGCTGGAGGACCGGTCCAATATAGATGGATGTACCCATTCGAACGGTTAGATATTACAGTTGCAATGTAATTCATATATAAAAGTATTTTCTATGTTTTTCTTAATTGAAAATACTTGATTAATTCAATCCAGGTACTTTTTTAATCTCAAGAAAAAGGTTAAGAACAAGGCGCATGTTAAGGCTTCGATATGTGAGGTCTATATTTTTGAGGAGATCTCAACATTTATCTTGTACTATTTCGAACCTCATCTGAGAACGAGAATCAATCACATTCCACGGCATGATGATGGCAGTGAAGTGCCTTCCAGTGAGAACTTGTCAATATTCTCCAATACTAGACAACCTACACCTAAAAATGCCGTAAGAGGAAGATGTTTGTCGGAAGAAAATGAAGTCTTTCAAGTTAGTGTGTTGGTTAACCATATCAAGTTGCTCCTTCGATTGAATTGGAAGAAAATTCAAATTTTCATGTTTTCAATGATAGTCTTGTTGATGTTGACGCAGAGGAGTTGAATGTTGTTTTGAGCCTAGCAGACAGGCAAATGTCGATGAAGAAGATGATATCCATATTGAAGATTGCGATGAAGGTGATGACAATTCAATTAATGACAAAGAAGAAAAAAAAATCTGACTAACAATCAAAATGAAGCCCTATGTAAAATCCTTTCTTTCATGTAATTTAGATTATGGATGATATATTTTGTAACACAAAATATTTATTACTTGAAATAAATACTTGAAATGCCATAAGCATGAAATAATTACTTGAAATAATTATAGATCATGGATTATAAATTTTGTAACACGAAATAATTACTTGAAATGCCACACTCACCGACATCCATACCGATGGAATAATTCCGTCAGCAATTCATAGAGAGTTCAAAAATAATTACTTGAAATATCACAATTACCAACGCCCATACCGACAGATTACGTTCGTCGGCATGTCACAGAGAATTCAAAAATAATTACTTGAAATGCCAAAATCACCGATGCCCATACCGACGGATATAAGTCTCTCGGTAGTTCACAGAGAGTTCGAAAATAATTACTTGAAATGCCACAATCACCGACGCCCATACCGACGGATACAAGTCCGTTGGTAAGTTATCGGCGGGTCAATATTACCGACAAAATTACCGACGGACTGTGCGAATTCCACAGGGGTTTGCATTAAATGCATCTCTGACCGCGTCATCTTACCGACGGACCACGAAAAATTTGGAGGGTCATTACAAATTTTGGTGCAAAATTAAAAAAATACCGACGGATTTTTACACTTTACCGACAGAATAAATAAAAATAATAATTAATTTTATATCTGTCGGTGAATCTGTCAGTAAAACTGCCATATAAGTTCCAGCGACAGCCCCTTCAGTTCATTTTTTCTTATCCTTTGTTTTTAACCTTAAATTTCGATTCTTTTCCTCTCCGTTCTTCAAAGTTTTCACTTGCAATCTCTAGCAAGTTTTCTTGTGAATCTTTTTCAGTTTAAAAAGTATGTGTTTCTTCTATTTCATTTTACTTTAAGGGTTTTTTTTGCTATTTCTTTTTTTGCTATGTTTTTTTGTTTTGGTGTATTTTTTGTAATGTAGATAAAGTATTGATTTCAACACATTATTAAAGTAAGCATACTTCATTCCTAAAGTCTATAGATTTTTTCTTGAATTTATTGAATATTTTTTATTGTTGTATTGGCATAATTAGTATTAGTTAATTTGTTGAATATTTATTGTTAATGTTGAATTTACCTTAGAATTAGTAATTGAATATGTTGGAATAATTATTAATTTTACTCTATTATTGCATGATTTGTGTTTAATTTTTTGCATTTATTTTGATTGTTATTCTAGAGTTTTTTTTTTTAATTTATTGTTTTGTTGTATTGGCATAATTATTGAATAATTTTTTGAATTGTAATTGTTAATGTTGAATTTACCTTAGTATTAGTAATTGAATATCTTGGAATAATTGTTAATTTTACTCTATTATTGCATGATTTATGTTTAATTTTTTTCCATTAATTTTAATTGTTAGTCTACAGTTTTTTTTTATTGAATATATTTTATTGTTGTATTGGCATAATTATTGAATAATTTGTTGAATTGTAATTCTTAATGTTGAATTTACCTTAGGATTGGTAATTGAATATGTTGGAATAATTAGTGTAGATTGGGTCAATTGGTTGTGGTGTTTGTTAATATATGCAGGTTTGTGGATTTGGGTAGTATCCAGTATAGGGGAGGTGCTGTCGAATTTTTTTTAACATTTAAATTTAATTATATAATTATTTGTATAAAATTGTGGAGATGCGTAGAATGAAAACCAGAGCTAGTCGCTCACGTACGGTAGCGCAGCTAGTTCGTCTAGCAGCGATGATGATATTTCCTTAGGTGCCTCTCAAGAAGAGGCACCTACACCACCTGCGTCGTCAACCGATGTTGCCTCTTCCAGCGCTACTTCACAACGCAGAGGCGGGGTGCCTTTGCAGCAGAATCAATTTACCCGCAAGTACAAGGCACGGTGGAAGGACGACCTTTCAATGTAAGTTTGTTAAGGTTTTATTTTTTTAAAAAAAATTACAACATAATTTATGAAGTAATCACTATTTAAGTTATTTCATTTATTTTCAGGTTCATAAACATTGAGGCCGCCCGAGTAATATCATTGGCGTTTAAATCGTCGATGGAGATTCCATTGTTTCAATGGAGTCAGATATCTAAGCATCCTGAATGGATGCCTCAAATCAATGCATGATTTGACAAATTTCAGGTTAGTGTTCATTTATAATTTTCAGCTTATTTCTAATAAATTTTTAATATAATTGTAAATAAATTATTATTTTTATTTAAACTTGTTTATTTATACACAGCACAAATTCTGCTAGGACAGTGAACATAACACTGTTGTGAGGAGGGTGTGGGAAAATCACGCGGCAACTGGGTAAGATCGAAAACAATACAAGATTTTTTTTAGACAAAAATTTATGTTTCAAAATGTAATTTTTGGTTGCGTGAAGTAAGTTGTGTGATTTTTTGTATGAAGCACAAAAAATGGCAAAAAAAACCGCAAGGGATAGGGGTTTTCAAGGCTGGAACGATGTTGCGGTTTGGAGGGATTTCAAACCGATATACATCCCAAAAGATATATGACCGCACTATCTTGAGCACGTGATGTCTGAGCGGTTCACACGACGCTCACAGTCCGGTGCTGGCAACCAGAATTGGCCAATTCATGGCTCGGTGACAACGCACACTGGCGGCTCCGTTCCATTTGCTGCACATGCGAAACAGATGGTAAGATTAATTTAAATTAAATATATCCTTAAATTAAGTTGTTGTTAATATATCTTTTTTCATTATAGGCTCTCTTGGACGTGAGCCGAGCCCGATGGAGCTATTTGTGGAGACGCACGTGCGGAGTCAAGACCGCTAAAAGGAGGCACAACAGTTCGTTGATAACCGTGCTCAACATTTCATGGTATGTTTGTTCAACCATTTTATTTTGTAAGTTATTATGTTTATTGAATTGAATATGATGATTACTTTTTTTATTTTCAGGAGACCTATAATAATCGGTTGAGGGAGAGATACAGGGACAATATTTTGACCTATCCAGAATTCGATCCGGATTTGTGGATGGAGGTTGGATCGTCAGGTGGACCCAAAAAAAATCGGGTTTACAGGCTCTCCAACACTACGGCCGACAACTTGCAGTCGACTCGTAGTGTTTCAACCGTTGGGAGCTCCCAATCAATATCGAGCTCCAAATCTAAGGAGTTTGTGGACTTGCAGCAACACACGGCTCAGCTCACCGAGAAATACGACCACCTATCAACAGAGTACGCACAACTCAAAGCGTTTCATGCACAACAAAGAGCGGAGTCTGAGCAAATCAAAGCGTCTCAAGCACAACAAAAAACAGAGTATAAACAACAAAAAGTGGCTTATGAACAGCTTCGCGAAATGGTCATGAACATGGCAAAACATAGTGGAACACGTGCGCCTAATCCTTTTTGGTCGTATAACCACCAGCCTCCTCCTCTAGGATCTCCTCCTCCTCCTCCAGCTCCCCTCCTCCTCCTCCAGCTCCACCTTTATATTAATTTGTAATAAACATTATTTACCTTTAAAACTTCATTTAATATTTTTTTTGAAACATATTCAGTTTGTAATGAATATTATTTAGCTTTGATTTTTTTTTTGATGTTTAATATAAATTTTATTTGCATAATTGGTTTGTATTACCATTAATTTATATAGTTTTATATTATATATTCTAAATAATTTTTTAAAAACAAATTCAGAAAAAAACTATTACCAAGGGTTTTACCGACGGAATTAATCCGTCGACATCTGACAGTAGCATTCACCGACGCATTTACAGACGGATATATTCGGTCGGTATTTTAAACACTCACCGACAGCCTTACCGACGGACTTAATCCGTTGGCATTTGACAGTAGCTGCCACACTTACCGATGAATTTACAGACTGATATATTCGGTCGGTATTTCATACACTCACCGACAGTTTTACCGACGGATTAACTTCGTCAGTAAATCACGATATCATCGACGGAATGAAAATCCGTCAGTATATTTCAAGCGGGAATCTTTTTTTTGGCGCGCAAATTCCGTTTGTAAAACCATTGGCAGATGGTTTTTTTGTTTTTCCGACCGATATAGCGACGGAATGGCGAATCACTGACGATGGGAAAGCCGACAAACATAATCTATCGGTGAAGATGTCGGTAAATAAATCACCGATGAACTTCTAATCACACACCGACGGAATGTTTCCATCGGTAAAACTATGAAATCTTGTAGTGAAATTAACATTGTGTTTTGTTATGATTTTCACAGAACATATCTTATTTAGTGGGAATTTTATGTTATTATGGTGGTAAAATCATCGATAGTGATAATGATATCATTTACCATAGAGGAAGTACCGAGTTATGTAGATTGAGATTAAACAGTTCATTTGATGGATTTAGAAATTTAGTGTTGAGGAATTGGGTGGAATCTAGCCGAATTTGATGTTGGGTGGGGCCATCTGAATCATTATGTTGGTGTGCCCACTACTAGTGATATGAGATTTAATGCAATGGTTGAATTGATCACCATAAATGGAATGCAAATATTAGAGCTTTTTTTTAGTAGAAAACCTAAAGTAGACAACTTTTCGAATTTAGAGTTGACTCTGGTCCTAAGTTACAATTAAAGGACCATAAAATCATCACATGCAGTATGTCCATGTAAGACAATTAGTGATACAATGAACCTAACATCGATTTAAGACATGGTACATATGGAACCTTGGTTGGGTATGGTAAAGACTCCATATTGTTTTGATGAATCTAAACCGAGTGATGAGAAAAATGATTTTCATGTCAATGGTATAGTTGACAAAAATGAGCAAGTTGAGCCAATAAACCAAACAATAAGACCCCTTGTTCTTGAATTTAAATATGTTAGTGGGTCTGCTCATATAATAAACTTTAATTGGGCTTTGAGTCATAGGAATTTATGCTTAAATACTGAGTTGAAGGTTAGACAAATGTTCTGAACCAAGATTGATTTAATTAATGTAGTTAAATGGTGACATGTAAAAAAATCACTTTAATATAAAGTACAACGTTTAACTATAACTTATGTGTAGTTACATTGTAAGCATGAAGCATCATTTCAATGATATTTGCGTGGGGAATATCAAAAGAATTCTAATTCATTTAAGATTTCAAAATTGAAAGATTCCCACACATGTCACAATCTAATGGTTATGAAAGTCGACCATCATGTTGACTCTTATTTTGTTGCTACTATGTTGTTGACCTTTTTCAAACCTAAAATAAGTATTAAAATTGTAACCATTCAAGAAACTATCCATAAAGACTATTTGTATGATGTATTGTATAAAAATTCTTGGTTAGCTAAACAAAAATTATTGGAGAGGTTGTTTGGATCACATAAGGAGTTTTGACGAAGTTGATAAGTATTGACGACACTCACTTATATGAAAAGTATAAGGCAAAAATCTTGATTGGTTATGCTTTAGCTGGGAAAGAAATGAACAGTAACTAAAAATGGTTTTTAGATTTGATTCGCTGACATGTCACGAGTAGACGTACTAGATTGTGTATAATTTCAAATAAACATGTGGAAATTAAGAATGTTATGTCATAGATATGGACCTAACTAGATGGGTATCATCGTTATTGTTCTTGCCACTTTGTGAGTAACTTCAAAAAAAAATTAAAAGATGTGGCATTAAAAAAACTATTAGATAAGATGTGTTAAAGAGCCTTTAAGACATAAATTTGATATTATATATTATGATATGGTTGACAGGAATGATTAAATCAAAGAATGGCTTGAGATTGAACTGAAAGAAAGATGGGAACTCTCATATGATGATGGTTATCATTATGAAAATATGATCACTAATTTGTCAAAGATTTTTAACAATGTCTTTAAAATTGTTCGTGGTTTGCCTATAACAACTATAACACAAATTACCTTTTTTTAGGATTAATAAATATTTTGTTGATCAAATAGCTACAATTGATGATTGCATTAGTCGTGATGTATTGTGGCCCTCGCAAGTGCTTGTTGAACTTATTGTTGATGCATCAAAATCAAGATAACATGTTGCGAGTATATTAATATCCCAGATGGTGTTTTTCAGGTCGAGATCCCCTAGTAATTGGTAGTCGAAGAGAGGTTCAATGAAAAGTTTGGTTTAATCAAAGAATATATATGTGTGGTAAATGGTAGTAGTATTATCGACTATGTTCACACCTTATTGTATGCTGTACATTGCAACATGTTGACTTTGAAAAATTTATTGACACTTTATTTTCTAACACCAATTACAAAAATTCATATGGTTTTTATTTCAAATCGTTAGCTAATATTCCATCATGGTCTGATTATGCTGGGCCAAGAGTTGAAGGATGTCTAACTAAATGGAAAGTTGAAAAGGGTCAACATAGATCCACTTGTCTACATGATTATACTAGTCATAATAATAATAAAAAAAAACAATTCAAAGTTGACAACATAAGAGAAAATTTTTGTTTTAAATTGAGATTTTTATTTCATATCTCTAAATTAAGTTGTTGTTTTTTATCCTTTTATTCTATATCCTTTAACATTTTTACACGGGAATATGTCGTGGTGCGAACTAGGAGAAGTGGATCTATGTCAAGATGTTGTGGCATATGAGAGGACAAGTTCTTATTATGTTTAGGTCTTAATGATTTCTTGGTCTTGCGATTGCAGTACAAGCATCAATTTGAGGATATTTGGGCTCGACGAGTAAGTTAATTTTTTATATAACATGGTTATATGATAAACTTTAAATGTTGTTAATACTCATGTTTATATTTTTTTAATGAAAACATTAGGGTGGTCCAGTTAAACCTCATTATTATGCCCCAATAGACCTAGATGACCGTGTTTGTTCATATGTCACGGTTTGATTTCAACATTAATAGAGAGGTGGAGGGGAGAGATCCACACATTATATTTTCATGTTGGAGAGATGACACCAATATTACAAGATATTGTCATACCAGTCAACCTTCTGATAGATGGAACTCTTGTTACAAACCCCACAATTTTCAACAAAGATGATTTATATATTTGTCTATTAGGACAGGTGCCACCTCCTATGGGATATAAAGGGGATTATATTAGGTCGACATGGTTGAATGAGAGTTTTAAGACCCCACCAAAGGGTGCTACAAAGATTGTATTATATTATTATGATAGAGCATAATTAATGCATATGTTTGGGCCCAATCTTCACCGATTTGACAGACAATGTAGTTTTATGTTACTTTCTTCCACTGTTAGATAACTCTGTTGTCATTCGTAACTATAGTTGGGCTCAATGATGCTTGCATATCCATACCATTAACTTTGCCATGTATGCATGTCATACAAGAAACAAATCAGTGGATGTTTATTATTTCTATAGATATAATTTTATATTATATTTTATTAAATATTGTTAATTTAAGTATTTTTTTTAATTTCCTTATTGTGAATATGAAGTTATGGTCAAAAGAGCATCTTTACATCGGTCATCCTGATGTTTGGAGAAATCAGATACTCGACGTTGTTACGAGAAGATGACTCTTAATTGGAGCTCAATAATAATAACTATGAACACATTATTAAATTTAAATTTTCTATGAAAAAATGTCTAACTTAACTATTTAACATGTTAGATGGGTTGGAGAGAGGTCTAGGCGTTTTACACAAAATCTCACTCATGTTCACGAGTTCTATCGAGACAAGTTGGATTCACATAAGCCTCACCATATATGCATGAATTCAATTATTTATTTTCTTATTTAACTTTATTTTTGGTGTGTGTTTTTAATATATATGTTTTATGGTTTCATAGGTGATAAAGACATCGTACAACGACGATTTGATTGGAAGAGCATCTTCATTATGCATGAAGGGAAGTGATTTATGGTTAGTGGTTCATATGCATTGTTTTGTCATAGTTGAGGTGCATTGCCCTGATTGGGTAATGCGTCAGTTTAGATTGCATCAACACATACCTGATGATGTTGACACACTTGATGACTTTCATGTTGTTAATAGTTGAGGTAAAGAGGAAGATGATTGGTCGGTGATTCATATACAATATGTTAATTTGTGGCATGCGAGGAGAGATCGCTTATTTACAGAGTAGTATCCCTCTATTTGATGTCAATTTGTGGAAAATCATCTTTATTATGCATGAAGGGAAGTGATTAATGGCCAGTGGTCCCTATATATTGTTTTGCCATAATTGAGTTGCATTGCCCTGATCGGGTAATGTGTCAGTTTGGATTGTATCAACACATACCTGATGAGGTTGACACACTTAATGACTTTCATATTGTTACTCGTTGAGGTAAAGAGGAAGATGATTGGTTGGTGGTTCGTGTATAATATATCAATTTGTGGCATGTGAGGAGAGATCGCTTTTTTACGGAGTAGTATCCCTCTATTGAGTTAGATCTCTACATGACTTGGTACATGAATATAACAAGGTGGTCATAATACCACCATGAGACGTGTTACGAGACATCCACGTGACACTCCATGTCAGCCAGCATATAATCTGAATAATTATGATCCTCGTGAACCAAGATATAATAGATTAGGATGTATGGATTAGTTTTTTAACATGTAATAAAATTCTTATTTATATCTTATAAATAATAATATATTTTTTTTTAATATATTAAGTGAATTTTCTAATACGCGAGGGTCGAAAAACTACAACCGTAGTTCATGATGCTATCAACAATGTTGCCTGTGACGCTTTCAATACTTTGATCTCATCATATCGTTCTTTACTTAATATGCAAGGGTCAGAGAGTTGCAGTTCAAACGCGACCTCATGCACTTATGCTACGTGCACCACCATTGTTTTTCATTGTTTGTATGCTAGAGTAAAAATTATTTTCCCAACCAATTTGAAAAATAAATCCTTAATAAATAAAAGAGATTTGGTTCAAATTTACCTCATGTTTTAGTCAATGTACCCATTTGAATTAAATTGCATTAAATTGTAAAATGACTACTAATTAGAATTTTGGGAATGCTTAAGATATAAAAGACATTAATTTTTTTACAAAAAAAAAATAAAAAACTAATATTTTCAAAAATCTTATAATGATCTGTCATTGAAATTGTTCAAATGTTTAAGGAATAAAAAATAATTTGTTTGAAAAAAGAATTTTGGGAATGCTTAAGGAATAAAAAATCCATACAAGCACAACATGATTAGTTAAACAGAACCTCCCGTAGGAATTAACATACAGTAATCCTCCCATTTTTACTGGCAGCTTTCCTCGTCTTGCATTGCATTGCATTGACAGGCTTAAAAACTCAATTCTTCCATAGGAATTGACCCACCAGCTGCCACAATCTGTTGCTCCAGCTGCAACAGACACAACATTGCATTTGAAAAACAAGAACACGATTATAAAAGAAGTTCAGCAACTATATTTCTTTAAATAAATGAACATTTCATTGAGCAAGAGTACAGTGACTGTACGCACCAAAAGGTGAGAGTTTTAAGACACCACCAAAAGGTGCTACAAAGATTGTATTGTATTATTATGCTAGAGCATAAATAATACATATATTTGGGGCCAGTCCTCACCAATTTAACAGACAATGTAGTTCCATGTTACTTTCTTCC
>Ga0325414_1006941_pt1 | contig 12037 bp, 7 predicted proteins | sample PopdelMetagenome_8_FD_206183 | JGI IMG/M metagenome (GOLD analysis project Ga0325414, IMG submission 206183) | Populus deltoides microbial communities from Bellville, Georgia, United States - Leaf-PdKOR-R3 | ecosystem: Host-associated > Plants > Phyllosphere > Phylloplane/Leaf | place: USA... | reverse complement strand
AAAAAAAAACATATATGTATAGTTGGATTTAAGATTATTATCCAATAGCTTAATCCTTGTTAACATTAGGAACCCTTTCCATTAATAAAGATCATTAAAAATATAAAGATTGATCGATCAATTAATCTTTGATTAACTGTATCTACTATAGTTATAATTAACTGATCATTTCCCTGTAAACATCCGGAACCCTTTGTTTCACCTGCTTCTAAACTTTTTTTTCTCAATTTTTTGGGCCAATCCCGTTTGTTAATGGAGTCCACAGCTTAATCAGGGGAATAAAAGAAATATATATATATAAAGGAGAAAAGAGGAGTACTGTTTTAAAGCACCAGAGGCTAAGTAGCTTGGTAGTGGTCGGTCACCCAAAATATATAATCCTCGTTGAAACCATGGTCAGTCACATGTTGCAAAACATTCCAAGACATTCAAGCACCTTGAATAAATAAATAAATAAAGGAGGACGACGGTGATCTTGACAACCTAGAAAAGCTTCGCTCACAAAACAGATCATCCTTGGACCATGGTCTTCATAATATCTTTCAACTCGCGTGGTGTGGATGTCTTAGAAATGTTGAAAAGACAAAAGGGTCAAACTCCAAATATAATAATACTCAGAAAAACTTTATAATTTATACAATAATAAATTTCTTCTATGCAGTGTAATTAGCCTATTACGCGTTGCTATCTAAGACTAAATTAGCTCTAAGTTTATTCCCCTCTTAACCGCATTCTATATATATATATATATATATATATATATATAAAATACTCCCTCCTTGTCTGTCAATTGCCCTTCGAGACTAATCTATCCTCTCTCTGCCCCCCTCTCTAGCATACTAACCCAGAACTCAAACTCCAATTGTGCCTCTCTCGCTAAATTCTTTATATTAGAGAAGGAAATGGATGCTCAAGGGAGAAAGCATGGTTATGCAGGAACTGAAAGTGAAGATCAGGGTATGGGCATAAGGAAGGGGCCTTGGACTATCGAAGAAGACTCCTTACTCGCTCATTACATCACCATCCACGGTGAAGGTCACTGGAATTCTGCCGCTCGCTGTGCAGGTTAATATCACAAATGAAACATAGAACTTGTTTTTTCTAAGCATTATAATTTTCGTGGGAATAAAGATTTTTATCAGTTCTTCATTGATTTGAGGGAATAAAGATTTTTATCAGTTCTTCATTGATTTGAGTGCTGATTGATTAGAGTATATAACTATACATATGCAGGACTGAAGCGGACCGGTAAAAGCTGCAGATTAAGATGGTTAAACTACTTGCGCCCAAATGTTAGACGTGGAAATATAACTCTTCAAGAACAGCTCCTGATTCTTCAACTCCATTCTCACTGGGGCAATAGGTATCTATAATAGGGTACTTTTTGTGGTATAATCACACAATTTGTTCTGCTATGAAGCTTTCTCTAATCAATATTGGATTCTGCTTGAAATAATTTAGGTGGTCGAAAATAGCGCAGATGTTACCAGGCAGAACAGACAATGAGATAAAAAACTACTGGAGGACCAGAGTTCAGAAGCAGGCAAAACAGCTCAAATGTGATGTTAATAGCAAACAATTTCGAGATACCATGCGTTACGTTTGGATTCCCCAACTAATTCAAAAAATAGGAGCAGAATCTGAATCTCCCATGGATCAACCCACCATCAGCCCTCCCACTTACTATTCCAGCCGGATTGATATCCCAGTTGCTGCAAGTGAATCCGGGTCCGATTTGATAGACCCGAATTTCATGCCCGACATATCGGTCAGTAGTACTTTGTCAGACTCTTTCGATGCCCAGGTTTCTCCCTGGTCGGACCTGACTGATTATCAAAATCCACCCTGTGGTCAGTACTATTCAGATGGTATGCAAAACGGGTCTGGTTTATGCCCGGAAAATGATTCTGGTTCCTGGGGTTGGTGCCAGGATGGAGTGGATATGCAAGACATGGAGCAGGAAAGATATGGTTTCATAGGCGGTGGTGACTCATTGGATCAGAGCCTGTGGAACGAAGAGAATATCTGGTTCTTACAACAACAGCTAATGTGATCATCGTGATATACATATATATGGTGTGTGTACATAGATGAACGCAGCAAAATCAATAAAGTGCATCGATTATAAATGAGAGCAGTGAGTGATCGCTTATTCTTTAGATTTGTCTGCAGGTCCAATTAAGAGGATCTTTTTATGAACAATTAAATTACTAATTATTTTACTCAGTTGAGGTCACAGCTGTAAGTTCTTTGTTACTTGAATTTGGTTTACAATAAGATCTTCATCATATGACTAGCAACAGTAATCTAAGTTGATACTATTATGAAAAGAAACGAAGTGATATTCATGATCACAGCCATACTTTGCATTAGTGGTAGAGGCCGGGCCCCATGCTTGAAGAACGAGGTTTCGATCGAGCCTCGTGACGAAGTTTGAACTTAGCCCCGTAATGAAGCACGAGGGATAAAATCCTTTTTTTTTTTTTTTTCAAATTCTCAAAATGAGAACACAGAATAGCTCTATCTAGAAAATATTTAGGAAATCACATGTAACATCTTTGACTTGTGAATCATATGCATATTCTATGACCTGTAAAAAAATATGCATTGGGTTGTTTTTCCAGCTTCTCAACGCAACTCACTGTTATAAAAATTAAACCAACAATTCACAGTTAAATACTCAACACAGTTAAAAAACAAACACACTTCTCAATTTATAAGTTATCAAAATTCACAATTCATAATTAAATACAATTAACTCATATAATATTTTATTAAATTTAAATTAAATTCATAACTCTTATAACATTAAAACATATAATTTAACTACATCTAAAATTGCCTTAGCTTGTAGATGGGCATGCACCACCCCACCTCATACAACTTGTGGATAAGTCTGTAGCGCTTATGGAGAGGTTAACACCAAAATCGATCCTGCTTATAAACAGGTTTGGAATGCTCATAGATAAGCCTAGATCTCCCGTGAACGAACCTACCTCCCTAACTATACACATCCTTGTTCACGAAAAGCGATTTCATCATCTACCGATGCAACTTTGAAACACTCAATCTCCCCAACTTCTTTAAGTCCACCACAACACAAATTAAGTGTATTGTTAGCAAGGACATGTCCCATCTCATTGACTCCTTCTCAAAGTGTGGTTATGCAGTATTATGAACATGATATTTAATAAATGTTATATAAAAAAATTATTGCATACTAATTGATTTTGTCTTGGATAACGCTACTCAGAATGTATTGGATAAAATATGACCAAATAGGTGTAATAAACCATCATGATATGGGCAAATAGCATCTCATATAGTAATCTAGATCAATTATTGAAAGTAGCTCCACAATCACTCTTGGTATGCCAAATATTTAGGTAAGCTGCATGAATCACCAACTAATTCCCTTCCCATTTACCATGATGATTGATATTATAAAACTCGTTACTAGCATGAATATAATTAGGAATGTACTAAGACAATCCAAACTGTTGAACGATATCTAAGTAGTGCAATAAGACTTGTGCTAACTATAAATCATCCCCCTCCCGGCATATCAGTGAAACTGCTAATATCAAATCCTTAGCATGAAGCATCCATATAACCTATCGAGACATGAAAAATATATATTAGAAAAAAAACCAACAATAAAAAGTAATATCATGAAAACATATAAAAATAATTTTGTTACCCATACCTCATAAGACTATTTTGCATCCAACTCGTCCTAGTAAAAAGGATGGACATGAGGATTTTTTAAAATAGAATGTCTAGCCCACACAATCTGATATGAAAAGTCACAAAGTTAGTACATCTTGTAATTTATAAATGTCACAAGTTATACAAGGTTTATTAAATTTTATTATTATCAAGCTTCTATAGAGAGTTGCCTTCCTATTACATCATCGAGGATATTGTTCCCCAAATTCTCTAGATAATCGATATGAAGATGCTCTCTAACAAGATACAGATGTATTTATATTGGTTGTTTTATGTTAACATTTAAAAATAATTAATACTAATAAAGGAAATTTTTCACTAAAAAAATTTAAAATAATAGTAAACAACCAGCTATTTGTGCCTTTTCTTTCATACATGCTTTACATAACTGTCAATATAAATATGTGTTCTTGATCTTACCATATCAGCACGTAATAAGTAAGGACAATTGGAGGCCACAATACCTTATAAGTTAAGAATTCTTCAATATGCTTTTCGCTCAATAAAATATTTATCTGAGCTAAAAAAAAGTCATTTGCATTATAGCTATTATGGGCAAACCACAGATACCTTTCAATACTTTATTAAAAACCTTTGAAAAATTGATGGTCATATTGCTATAATGACAACCACCATCATCTAGAGTGCTCAGTTCTCTTTAGGTCCAACTTTTAACCATTCTTTAATCATATTATTCATCTCCATCATATCATCATACAAAGTGTTAAACTATGTTTTGTAGGTTCTTGACACATCCTATGCAGCATATTCTTCAAGGCAACATTTTCTTAACCTAGTGTTGAAGTTACTAATAAAGTATCTTGAATAATAACGATGACACATAATTGGCTCGGGAAATATCTATGTCATGGATTTCTTGATCACCATATGTCTATCTAATATAATACATAATTCGATGCGACCATTAGTGATATACCCACAAAGCAAATATAAAAATCGTCTTTAATTATTGTTTGTATCTTCTTTGACCATAACAAAACACACCTGATAAAACATTATTATTTGCATCATAAGCAACCACGATTAACAACTTTGCCTTGTACTTCCTATATAGGTGAGTGCTTTCAATACTAATAAGAGGATAATAATTTTGAAACCATCAATTGAAGCTCTAAATGCCTAAAATACTCTTCTAAATATTGTTTTATTACCATCAACCATACCTGGATTTGATTATTTGAGTGCATATAGAATTTTAGGCATTATTTGAAAGAATTGCTTGTGCATACCAAACAACCACTTCAATATTTTATGTTTAGCTACCCACGCTTTGTAATATGAGAGAAGATGCTCATAATCACTATGTATAGTAGTTTGAATATTTGTAACACCCAAACTTATATTGTCTTTCACAATTATCAATGTCATGAGAGGAGGGAGGGGTGAGGGACATCTTAACGATTTAATTAGGTGAAAGGGAGTAAAAATAAGAAAAAGAGTTGCCACCTATTTTTATGGTTGCAAGAAACACTAACTGTTTTTTAAATATTTTTTGATAAAATGAGGTTATGCTTAAGGAAAGATGACAATCAATCTAAAATATCATAGCTAAAGGAAGCTGGTTGTTGTTTAATTTTACGATAAAATACCTATTATGCATACATGGTAATATTTTTTCTAAAATAAATACATATTTTTATTAGAGGTTAAAATTCCTAGCATAGTGATTTAGGATCTACAATAAACAACAAAACCACCTCCTCATGTTTTTTTTTATTATTATTATTATGGGAGGGAAGATTGAAAATAATAATTAACGGGGACTTGAGTTTTGAATTGTTTTCTTTAATTACTCAATTTATATTAACCCATTATAAATTAATTATGTTACCAAGCATAATCATCATAAATAGCCACTAGTATTTCAACCAATTCAATGAATATAAACAAGCATAATTGAATAAAAAAATAAGTGTAGACAACTTCTTCCTTTTTTTGTTAGTTTTAGTAAAGTCAGTTACCTCCATCAAAGACTAGAGATAGAAGGCTAGAAAGTTATTGCTAGATTTTCTAGATAATTCAATAGCTTGTATATTTTTTTTTTATTTCTTTGTCTTTGTTTGTTTAGGTTTTTTTTTTGAAATAGTGTTTTATTTAAATGATATTGTTTAAAGCAAAAACTAAAGTGGAAAAATAATATTAGACAATGATATTGTTTCCTTATTGACCTTGGATTCCCAATTAATTATATTTTCTTGTTTTAACATGTAGGATCTCTTTCAATAATTTTTCAATTTTGCTTGATCTTTTTTTTTTCTTTTGTATATTCTTCCCCAATTATTGTTTAGTCCCTACTTCTCTTAATCCCTTGTTCTCTCTTTCTTTTTATTTAACTCCCTAAACTCTCTTCTCTTTTTCTTCTTTTCTTTTTTCTAATTATCATGATAAAAAATAAATTAGACTGAAAATAAATTAATTTTTAAGAACACATAGAAAAATTAGGAGTAAAAATGTAATTTTTAAAAACACATAGAAAAATTAGAAGTAAAAAATAGGTTATGACAATCAACATAACCTCAACAATGAGACATGTGTCAATCTGATGGTGGCTTTACAAAAACAATAGATTTTGATATGCATGTGCCCCTCTCAGTTTTGAGATCTCAAACAAATAAAACCTCTAGTTATACCCTCCACATAAATATAATCTAAAGACTGGTTCTTGAATGCATTGCAACTGCACATAATTTTTAGTTGAACATTTCATATTCCATTGCAATAAATTCTTGATATTCCACCGCTTAACTATAGTAATACATTCAAAGTTGTCTTTAAATTTTATCTAATCTCCATCTTATCACTCTATACACTCGAACTCTTATGACCTAAAGCCTAGTCATTGCATGTTGTTTGGGTATACCACTCACATCCTAAAATTTAGAAGCATGAGGTCCCATGAATTAGTTTAGTGTCTCAACTAACTTAGCATTCTTATTGTCCTTAACTCTATCAACAAGATGATCATCTTCATAAACTCTTAGTTTGTCTTCTTTATAATAACATGGAGAAGATTTCATATCCAACCGAGCTCTTATATTCATATTTTTTTTTTGTGATGACGTCATGTTTATTACATTATCACTTAAACTAGAAGAACTAGCTACCTATGATGCTTATGTGGTCCTTCAAGTGTAACTTTACACCCGAGTGAACTTTATACTAGAAACTTTTTCTTGTTTAGGTCTACTATTTTAGTAGAGCTCTAGAATTTGTAACCCCTTATCAATGGCTAACTCAAACACTGAACTCACATTGTCGTCACTAAAAATAGGTACACTAGTATAATGAGTTGGATGCACCTAAATTTGCATCCTCTAAGTAATTTCAACTTTAATTTCAAACAAATTCCATCCAATTCAATCACATAACAATATAGATTTCTCAATAAGAGATATATCTAATGTAGTGGTTAGGAACTCGTTATTTTTTCAATTATAAGTGATACCATTGTCAATATTGAAAATAATACTACCATAAAAACATAGTATACCATCACCACAAGACAATATGTTAAACAACACAATAAAACCCAAGCCTAATTTATCAATATCGCAAATTAATCAAGGTACATAATTTCAACAAAAGTTAATCAAAGAAACTCTAATTCATCATTTTCTCCATAAATAATGAAATCATCAACTCAAATGATGTATTTCACAGCTAATTAACATAATTTATACCTAATTTGATAAAATCCCTAATTTTATCTAGAAAGCGCTAACCCTAACTTTAACATAATCGATAACAACCCAAGTTCATCATTTTTCTTCATAAATAAAGAAATTATCAATTCAATTGATGTATTTTATAGATAATTAACATAATTTAAACCCAATTTATAAAAATCACAAATTACCCTAAAAAATCCAAACCCTAAACTAATCAAGATAAAAAATTAGTGCAAATACTGAAAATTGATAAAAGTTAAGTGTGCGACACAACTTTAAATGTTGAAAGTAAGTGGTGGTGGCGGCACTAAATGTCAGCAGTGACCAAAATTGATGAGAGACTTGCAGATGAGGAGAGAGTCTATCATCTCATGGTGGAAAGAGAGAGATCAGGGTGGTGTCGTAATTATAGTGTGACTATTTTACGGTGGGGAGAGAGAGGTTGGCGGGTTCATGACGGGGACAATGATGGTTTCAGCAAAGAAGAGATAGAAAAGAGAAATAAGAAAAGAAAAATAGGAGTTACAGATTTAAATCGACCAGAGTGTTAGAGATATATCAAAATAATATTTTTTTAGAATTTATTTTTAACATCAACACATCATAACAATTTAAAAATTAAAACTTTTATTAAAATTAAAATAAAATTTGACCACCATCTATTTAACATAGCCATGACAGCAACTTAAAATCAAGAGGGGGAAAGTGATTACTAGAAATCACCGATCGATGTGCCATTTAGCTGTCAATTCCACGTGTATGATAAGATTCATAAGATGCACCTTATATAAAAGATTGTGCAAGTCAAAATCCTCTAGAATAACCCGTACAGATTCCACAGATTGTAAACGTGCATGACGGATGCATTGACATCATGTAGGCCGCAGCCATATGTTTTCTGCTTTATGAAGATTATCAATTCAACTGTTGGCACAGGCTATCTGGACTGAACCACTAACTGCCGCAACTCTTGAAACAAGGCTTCCCTGAAAAGAACGCTAAAAAGTCTGTTCGCCATCACTCATCTGTCACTCTGCACATTCCGCAGACGACTCAAATACCTCAATAAATATATATATACCTCTCTGCAACGAAGACCAGCTCAAAGTCAGCTATAAAAATATCGTATAATTTATTCTTGGTTTTGACCTTTTACAATCCATGCGAAGTTTCTTTCCAATCGGGTTTAAGTCTAGATGCATTCACAAGAAATCGAGAAAATAGCTCCTCCCTGAATCCGAGTTATTGTTGGAGAGTTATGATCACCGGCGAAGCAATTTAATGAGAAATAAAATAACAAACACGAATAAAACAACGGAGATGCAAGATTTAAAAATAAATGACTCTTACATTGAAAGTGGCTTCAATCAACAAACGTGAGCCCTTCCCTGTATACACATGGCGATGTATGACTCTTTGATGCGTATCTCTTTGACCAATTATTTTGATTGGATTTATATATATTTTTATGAAGTTATCAGCAAGAACACGTATATATTAAGATAATGTGGAATAACTCTGGATGGTTATTATTTTATGGTAAAGTGATCAAGAGTTAGTTGATATATGTGGATTAATAATAGAGTTAGTGGCCATGAAATAGTATTAAATCACGATTAACGCAAGCACAAACTCTTAGATAAGCAAGATTAACAAATGTTGATGACTCTTTGATATTTGAATTGTAATTGTTTGATGGAACACGACGACTCGCATTTAAAATGAAATTGTTGAGTTACATATATTTATGTATGATGTGAAATGAAATTGATATATATATATATATTACATTTTACATGCATATATATATATTTCAACAATAATTTCATTTTACATGCATATATGTATGATGTGAATCAAGAATGAAAGAATATGAATAATTAATAAATAAAAGTAAAATCGTCCGAGTTTTTGAATTAGAGGTAATGACTATTTGGAAATATAAACTTGTCGCATGAAGATCCTATATTAAAAAAAAATTCTAAATCAGTTTGGGAAATCACTATAAATATTAAATTTAACATTAACTTTCAAGGATATAGAACTCTTTTTACATAATTTATTTATCATTTCCAAATAAAATAATGACAAATAAGTATTTTTTTCTCTTGATTGCATAATGAAACAACCAGAATACATCTGGAAGGAAATATTAAATATGATGTCAAGAGGTATTTTTGTATTTTTACAATGTTTTTTTATTAAGGAATAACTTGATATTTTCATATATATATATATATATATAATAAAAAATAATTAAAATTCACATTAAAACGTCAAAAATACCCTTAAAATACAAAATATTTTAGCCTAAGGTCAAGAAACATTTTTATTTTTTCACAATGATTGTTTTGGAAGCAATTTTGAATTTGGCTAAATAAAAAAAAAGATGGGTACATATGCAGAACCTCCTGGTGCCTAGGAATCCCTATCCGCCATGTCGTTGGAACCATTGTCATAACCTCTTCATATTGGTGCGGCGCTTGTTATTGGTGGTTGTTCGGTTTGGTGTTGGTGAACCTTTTTTTTATTATTCTCTCTCTCATCCCCAAAACATTACAGCTTGACCCTCTTGATTGTGATACTTCAACTTCAGTCCGTATTCTTTTAATTTTTAATTTTTTGTCATGGTTTTTTTGTAAAAGTTTTATTTATTTTCGATTTCATTATTCAATTCCAATTTACCAAATATTATATTCTCCAATACGGTCTTCATTCTTTGAATTTCTTATTTTTTTCCTTAGTCCTTTTGTAAAAATTTTAGTAATTTTTAATTTTATCCTTTAATTTAATCTGATGGTATTATGTTTTTTAATTTGATCTTTATTGTTTTGATTTCTAATTTTTTTTGTTGGTCCTTTTTTAAAAGTTTATAGCTTTTCTAGATTAAATGTTTCAGATTTAATGACTTAAATCACGATTTTAAAAAATTAACACGAGTGTTTTTTTATATAAAAAAGCTTTAATTTTTTTTTAGATCATTCCAATTTGAATTACAAATTTAACAGAATATCTGTAGATGGCTGATTTAGTGATGGAAGTTTGTATTCAATTTCAATACCTTAATGTTATTTTTTACACAATAAAATAGTCAAGTCGTACATCGAAGCGTGGAAACCTATGCTATAATTACAGACTAAAACTCTCAGGGTGACCAACTTATAATACAGATCTCCGAACACTCAGTTACTCACAAAACCGCTTGATGGAGTTCCGGCATTGGTAGCATTGAAGTTAACCGTTTAGGTCAAAGATTTGTCATGGATTTCAGAGAAATAAAAGTGATCGATCGTATACCACTTGTAATGTTTGGTGATGTGCATTTGATAGTTTGACTTGGGATTTTTGATGTTGCAGAAGTTTGTCTATACGAAACAATTAATCTGAGTGGAGGACTAAATAAATTCTAAACAGGAGACTAGAAAAAAATAATAGCAGCCAAGAGTTCCTTGTCTCTGACCCTAGCTATGAATCCTTTTCTACTTGTACACATGAAAAAGAAATCCCAATTTTCTAGACGCAGCAGAAAATTGCTTAGTAAACTCCAAGTAAACGGTTTAGTGGGCTGGATAAAATTCTGAGCTGCCCCATTTTCTTTGTTTTTCTGAGATAAAATGCAGTCATTGCTTACGTTTGCTTGAATAGTATTATTCTGAAAGAGGCCTCGTGGAGGCACGACTTAATTGCAACTTTTCTTCTTCTCCTTCTTTTTTTAACGATATTGTAATGGAGAAAGGTTAAAAGTGAAGAATCTTATGACTTGCAAAGTCTCCCACAAGAACCATTATGTTCATAATAATGTGAGGACACTTAAACTTTCTGCGATGGATTCTTCAAAATAATGGGTTAATGATTTTATTCCTTAGCAGAGGTAAGTGATAGAGAACGACAGATAGCATTACGGAAATTGGGTGCCCTTTATATCTTAACTAGGATAGTCTGCATCAGAGTGGATATGGATCAACAAATAACTTAAGTATTAATGTAAAAATTAATAAAGTGGTTAAGAAATTACTTAATTATTTTTTATCATAAGGGTTAATTAGTTAATTACACTAAATTGTAAGGATTAAGCTGGAGTTGACTTCATTAAGTTTTGGTGAAAATGGAAGAGGATTTACGCCTATAACAGCCGTGCTCTTTCAGTAATCAAATCTCCATTCGAAAACAGGTGGTATAGGAATTCTATATGAGCCTAGAAGGCACGTACATGTCTTCTTGAGAAAAGGCCCATGTTTTGTTTTTGAAAGGGCAGTAACCCTGATGCTACCATGGCTACGATTTTGGAGAAAACGCGAAACAGATCATGTTACGAGGACGACTCATTTGCACTTCTGTAAACGAGTTTTAAATTCGCACCATGTACAGAAAACTTGACCTGGAGGTTGATACTGGCCAAGACCAATATCATGAATTGTTTGAGTTAATATTAGTAGGTCTAACAGGTTGACCTGATTTTTTTTTTTTTAAAATAGGCTCCACGCCATTCCATACCTGTGCACCAACCTCCTGTTTTCTTTGATATCCTTTTCAATATATAATAGATCATTGGCTGTATATCACTGGCAGCGTTGCCATGCTGGTCAGATTGAAATTTTTCTAGAAGGTAAAAAAAAAAA
>Ga0325414_1006940_pt1 | contig 12040 bp, 10 predicted proteins | sample PopdelMetagenome_8_FD_206183 | JGI IMG/M metagenome (GOLD analysis project Ga0325414, IMG submission 206183) | Populus deltoides microbial communities from Bellville, Georgia, United States - Leaf-PdKOR-R3 | ecosystem: Host-associated > Plants > Phyllosphere > Phylloplane/Leaf | place: USA... | reverse complement strand
GTATTCATCCAAACAAATTAATTGGGAACCTGTATATGGAAATTAGGAACCATGGTTTAAATTTTTAAAATTATAGCGGAATTCTAACAAAAATAAAATAATTGAATGATAATTGGGAGAGAAAAAAAAGTTTTTTTATACATTTAGGTTGGAATAAAGTTATCAATAAGTTAAAAAAAAAAGAAATCTAATAGTCAACAGGTTAAATATTGAAAGAACACGTCACTAAAGAATGAGGGTAATTTTGGAAATGGAGCAAAAAATTCTCTTTTTTCTCTCATTGAAAACTCGATGACTAGTACATAGGGAGAAATGAAGTAAGCTTTGAGTTTTTATCCTTGTTTTTTTTTCATTTGAATAAAGAGCGGGGGAGTTAGGGATTGGGTTTCTTTTCTGGTTTCCTTATAAAACCAAGTGTGTGGGATATTTTTTAGGAGAGAGAAAGTGAAGAACTAGTGAGAGAAGTAAGGGAAAGTGAAGGAGGAGGGATAATTGAAGGAGAAACTTGCTATAAAAGTATTAAAGGAAGTTCAAAACTCTCGGGGTAAGATACTATACCTCTCTAATTTTAGCAATTTTATATATGAGCCTATAAGGAAAGGAAGTTGTGAATTTTTATTTTAGGGTTTTTGGAAAATTTTGGGAAAAATAGTAAAGCAATTGTAAATTGTTAAATTGGGGTATAAGATGAGCCTAACTAGTGGAAATATGAAAGTAAACTCAATAAAACCCTAGGGAAAATAAAGCCTATAGGGTCGCCCATAATAGAGAAAAGAAAAATAGGAAAGGGTTGAACTATTTGAATAATGTGCAATTGTTAGAATTAACTAGTAGTTCCGTGTGTGAAATGGTGTTTTGGAGAAAAATTATGGGTAAGAAATACATTAGTATTGATTAAATGTAATGTTATGCTATATACTGGTTATATGTAAGGAGTATAAGAAATAAAAGAGAATGGGTAATGTAGTGTAAGGAAAATTGATAGTATGACATATAGTAATATGTTAAATTTAGGAAATTATTTGAATATCAATAGAAATGTGAAATCAAAGTGTGTTGATAGTATTATGGAAAAATAAAAAAAAAATTAAGAGCAAAAAAGAGATTAATATGGATATAAATTACATGTTAATGTTTGTGGGAGCACTATATGTAAATAGACAAGATGTGCTTAATAAAATTAAATATTTAAAAATTGAATTGGTGAGATTTTGATAAGGATGTTTCTTGTGAATAAAAAGCGCATCGGGGCAGGACCTATTATAGAGGGATTACGTTTGAATGGTGGTTCAGATAGGCATCAAATACCTTAGCTGTTGATTTTATTAATTCACAATTGTACTAACTAAGTCTTTAAATGTTTATTGATATACTCGAATATGAGAATATAAATGTATAAGTGGTTTTAGTGTGTCAGCTATAGGAGCGACGCTAACAAATATAACATAAGGAAGATTGTACATTCTTAAGTTAACCTAGGTTTAAGCTGTTAACTAGCCGCAAGAGCAAAAGCCGTTATTAAACGTAATACGGGCCATTGTTACTTAATTGTTTAGCTTACCCCAAGAGTGGAGGATTGAGGGTCATCGTTATATAAATTATCTAGTTGGCCACATGAGCAGGATGTAATATTTTAGGCTATGAGAGAGCTAGTTGTAAGTGCGAGGGCTATCATTATGCAGAATTGGTTTGGAAAGGATTATATTGAGGACATTGGTTCAGGAAAATAAGATAGTTTGTACATGTATTTATTTTATGGTCTACGATTAAATGTAAATATAATTAATGGTATACTTGACATTATTTTAAATATATATTTTAGGTTCTTCTTATCATCCACCCTAGGAGTGATTGTTAGTTTTAGTATATAGATTTTGTGTTAGGTAATATTTTGTAATTTTTCAAACACGATATGTAATTAATCTTATATATGTTTTAAGATGTATTCCTAGTTATTGTAAATAAATAGTTAGTTTGGATAATTATGGTTTTAGATATATGTTACTTTAAAATGGTTGTAATCAGAAGTAATGTAGTTAGTTCAAAATTCATGTAATCTAATAGTATATTCATGTTTGAACCGATACATCTGATAATTATATGATTAATGTGAAATTAATTTTTTAGGAAGGATTGAATGGTTAGCTAAGGCCATGAATGATTTTATTTATGACAGTTAACATATGTTGAGATGAAAATGTGGAATATTTTTGTTGTGACAGAATATGAAAATTTTAGGGAGAGCTTTCTTATAGGGAAACTCTATTGAAACTTCGTTAAAAAAATGGAAAATCTTCTCCTTGATAAATTTAGAGTCTATTTAATTGAATGTTACTCAAGAATGAGGTATCACCCTACATTTTGCAAAATAGGATGGTTTTAAAATGTGTGTATGTGTGTGATATACCATGAGTTTATATTTAATATTGATTAAGTAAACTTGGGGTGTTACAAAGACAACTTGTAAGTCTTGAGATTTATATATAAGACTTCGATATTTTATGGAACATGACTGAAATCAATGAAAAATAAGACATAATGTTCTTCATTAGAGGATTAGAAGTAAAATCAAGAATTTAGTCAAGATATTTGAATAAAAAAAAACCCTAAAACAAGCTTTCAACCTTGCTCATCTACAGAACAACACACTATTTTATAGACGATCATACAATAACCAAATTAAACAATCTACACAAACCACCCTACAAACTACCCAAACAAAACTTTAACCTTTCTAGAATCACTTTAGTGTAAACCCATTAAACTATCACACACCAACATATAAAACCTACCAAATCATTAAAAACTAGGGAGTTAGAGAAAATGAGAGTTAAGAGCCTATGTTTCTAGTGTGATGACATGTTTATACCTGGATATAAATGTAAGAAAAAAAACTAATTCAAACAAACTATATTTATTATTCATAGTGGAATATGAGGAAGATAATAAAAAAGGTGAGAATGTTGAGGAATAAGCTAATTTAGAGACAATCATACCTCTCATTTCCCCTCAATACCTTGGAAGGTATAATGAGGTACCATACCTTGAGGGTAATTGATAGAAGGAGTAAACACTTAATCTTTATCTTAGTTGACTCAGATAGTATCTATAATTTCTTAAGAACAAAATCAGCCAAGAAGTTATAATATGATTTTAAAATTTATTAAGCCTTTAACAATTGAGTCAACAAATGATAGAACTATGTATTGTATTGCAATATGTTATAACTTTAAGTGGAAAATATAGATGGTAGATTTTATGGTTGTTGTCTTTGTTGTTGATCTAAACAACTATGACATGATACTTGGTATTCAATGACTAGTTATGCTAGGAAACATAGTATCAGATTATACAGAGTTGTGGATGTATTTTACTTGGCAAGGTCAAGAAGTAGTGCTTAAGAGGGACATGACTACCAAACTACAGATTATTATGCTTAAACAATTAAATGGCTCATTAGATAGTCCATCATAACTTACAGAGGTGAGCTTGTGTAGTTTTATTATTTTAGAGGATGCTAATAATATGATGTGTTCTATGTTGTCCACCCTACCTCTTATTGAGGAAAAGAATACTGCTTTAGAGGAGTTATTGAAATACTACTAAGAGGTGTTTAAGGAGCCAGAAGGGTTACCTTAAACCAAAGGCCATGATCACACCATAGCACACAAAAAAAGCTCAACATATTAACTTAAGACCATACAGGTAATCTGGAACACGAAAGAATATGGTGGAGAAAGTGGTTAATGAAATGATGGAATCAAGGGTAATTCAACTAAACAACAACCTCTAATGACTCTAATTAAGAATAAAGATGGTTCATGAAAGCTTTGTATAAACTATAAAGCCCTTAATAAGCTAACAATTAAGGATAAGTTTTCTATACCCTTGGTGGATGAGCTATTAGAAGAATTGGTTGGTGCAACAATGTTCTTTAAGGTGGATTTGAGGTTTGGATACCATCAAATTAAAATGGCAAGGCAAAATATTTTTAAAACATTATTCAGAACTAATAATGGACACTATGAATTCCTTGTGATGCCTTTTGGGCTAATTAATCCCCCATCTATATTTTTAAGATTGATAGAAAAACCTCAACCTAGAGATAACTATGTACCTATAAATTAAAAGTATTGGAAATTGAACTTGGACCTGTTGATTATAGAGTATAAAGAACCCGAAGTATGTGAATATGTCACAAGCTCAATTATACGTTGATAAATCAAACTTGTTTTTCATCCCAACAAAGAGAAAAATATTGCATAATGAAAAACACAAGTTTATCCAAAACATTATGGCTACTGGATTTTGCAGCAAAGAAAATAATATACATTTCTCCTAAATAAGCCTAATAGATCATACACCTAAGGCCCAAAATAAAACCCAGCAAAAACTGAATTCCAAAAAACTGGATAAACCCTTAAACAATAACTAATAGGCTGCCATGAACCCAAAGTTAAAGTAAAAGTCCAAATTGAAGCTAAAACAAGTCTTTAATAATGAAAATAACACAAACTCAAATAATAAAATTAGTTCTTCATCAAACAAGCTTAAATAGCAAAAAAAAAAAAAAAAGTAATGTGTCATTAAATACCACCAATCCCTTATTTTCTTGTGTAGCTAAAATAAATAAGAAATCTTTGAAAGAAAAGAATTTTAAAACATTAAGGACTCCTTGCCACACTTGAAAACTATGTTACTACCCATTAAAGATCCTTATAGAACTAAAAACACAAAAAAATTAGTTGTTGAATACCCTTATATCATTAAGAGAAGAATCCTCTCTAAATAGAAAGCATACAAGTTAAACAACAACAAATAAAATCTATGTTCCATATGCTAACCTATATCACAAGACCTTCTTGAGATTCAATTGATCTAAAATTTTAACCCAATGTAGAAAAATATATTTTGAAAATCCTAGTAAAATTATAGCCTGATCCAATTATCGGATTGAGATTTATGTTTAATAATGTAAAGGCGGACAATAAGCATAACTACATTTAAATATGAATTTTCTTGCTCAACCTTTTCTTGGATCATATCATTCCATGTCTCTTCAAGATGATGTATCCTTTAATCTCCAATAGGTATAATGGATGTTTCATAGGCCACTTGTATAAGTCTCAAGAGCTTTTTTCTCGCCAACACTCAACTCCAATAACTTTGTATAAAAATAGCAACCTTTTTCTCTCTCCATCTTTTCATCCTTTCAGCATTGTTGCTCATCTCTCTCTCTCTATGAACCTTGCCATTTATAGAATAATTCTTTAAACTTATAAAATTCTTGCCTCAAAACCCAAAACATATGGGATATCCCTTTGCTTTCTTGAGAACCCTTCTTCATTTCCTCTCCCTTGGTGAATATATGACACAAATTGAAAAATAAATGAAAGACAAGCAAGATATAATATAAAAACACAATGGAATAGAATTTCTAACCCAAGTTCTCAAATTTGAATTGATTTTAATGAGATCAAACCTAGAAACTTTAATTCACTTTATTGCCCAAATGAATCAACCCATATAAACTAGAATTATGATTTAATTGTTTCTTTCTTTCTCTTTTTTATTTGACACTAAGAGGATAAATTGCACCCAAATAAAAGCTTTTTTTATTATTAATAAAAATACCCAATAATAAAAACTAGACAATAGAAAGAAAAAGAATATGCAAACCATAAGCGCATGACACCAAGAAACTTGAGTTGAAGCAAAGAAGAAGAGAAACTAAAAGAATTGACATGAAATTAAAATAAAACACAAAGAAATAAAGGGTATAACCTAATTTTTAAAGCCTACATTTGATACCAACTGGTTCGAACCTTATAGATATAATGATTTAGAAACCTACGACGAAGTAGATAAACAACCCAAGAAAGCTAAAATTTAGGTTTGGATAGAAACCTTAACCCAAAGATAACCATGTATATAAGAACAAAAAATATTGAAAATTGAACTTAAACCTGTTAATTATAGAGAATTAAGAACATGAAGTATGTGAAGATACCTTAAGGTCATTTATACCTTGATAAATTAAACTTTTTTTTTATCTCAACAAAGAGAAAAGTGTTGCATAATAGAAAACACAAGTTTATTCAAAACATCATGGCTACTGGATTATACAACAAAGAAAATAATATACATTCCTTCTAAATAACCCTAATAGAATAGACCTAGGGCCCAAAACAAAGCCTAACAATAATTAAAGCCCAAAACACATAATAAACCTAAACAATGACTAATAATAGGCTGTGATGAACTCAAGTTAAAGTAAAAGTCCTAACTGAAACTAAAACAAGTCTTTAATAATGAAAATAACATAAAACCCAAATAATAAATATAGTTCTTCATGAATCAAGTTTAAATATCCCCAAACAAAGAAAGTAATATGTCACTAAATACCACCAACTCTTCTTTCCTTATGTAGTTAGGATAAACAAGGAATTATTGTAAGAAAAAAGATTTTGAAACATTAAGGAATTCTTACCACACTTGGAAACTATGTAGATGACAATTAAAGATCCTTGTAGAACTAAGAAACTATGTAGTTGACTGATTAATACTTAAAAGTGTATTTTTATCAAGGTTTTATATCATCATTTTGCACATAAAGTATCAATAACTCCTTAACTAAAGCATGTTTTATAATAACATGTTTAATTATATAAGATACCTTTAATTTATGGTAAATGTTCATCTTAAATGCAGGCCTATCACATAAATCAAAGGATTGATTGATGAGTTTAACTACTGATATTGAGAAGATAAAGAGAGGGCTAAGCTTAGAAAAGAGATGTCGGTTCAGTCCAAACTGGAACATCATTCGGTTATTGGATCATAACTAGAGCTGTAGAACTTGGATTTAGTCTGATTTATATGTATGGAAAGCTAAGACATAGGCATAAAACTTTCATGAGGAGTTCAAGATTTAAAAGTGTCATTTTCGAGTTCAAATGGTAGCAACAATGAAGAAGTCAGAATCTGTCCTGTAACCCAAACATTGTTCAGTGTTCAATCCATATCTCAAGTTCTACAGGTCCAAATGCACCTGTTCTTATTTTTTTGGAAAGCTGAGACAATTTTTCAGAACTTTCATGAAGACTATCTGTTCAAATTCTGATGTTAGCAATGACAATTTTTTGCAGATAAGAAGATAAGGATTGTTACCAAGTCAAGAGATGGCCACCCACTCAACAATTGGTCATCAAATCAATAGTTCTGAATTTTGGCCTATAAAAGGAAGTATTTGCCATGCATTTAGGCATCTTGGTTTTTCAGATCAAGATCATGCTCTTCCTCTCTTTCTTTGTATTTTATAATGTTCAAGTTTTATTCCATGTTATATTTTCCTTAATCTCTGTTTATGCTTTTCATTTTCTTTACTATACTCATATAATTATGTTCTTGTCTTGTTTATCTATGTTTCTCTTATTCATAATGTTCAGCTAAGTTTATTATGTCAAGATGAAAAAGTTACACCAATGGTGTAAGAATAAGTATAATATAAACTCAACATGGACTTTAATGTTTGATACTAACATGTTTTGTATTTATTATCTTACTCACTCTTAATACCTTGCTTGTTAAATGGTTAATCTAGATTTGTGTTGAACAACCCTTGGCACAACAAATACTTGACAATTTCATAGCCCAACTGTATGGTATAACCGACACCTGTGCTACGAAAGGAACTTGATTTGTTGTTAACATAAGTTATCACCATGAATACCTAACAACATTTACAAGTATTGGCATTACTCGAATAAGATAATTAATGTAATCATGTTAACAATTTATAATCTGATTGGAACCTCCTTTATATGTGGTTTCTAGTCAAGTAATAAAAAGAGTTTCTACTATACTTGTTTGAAATACCATTAGTGGATCCTCTAACATTGACAATTGTTTTATCCTTGTTTAATCCTTATATCAATATCACATCTCAAAGCTCTCTTCAACTCCTTTTCTGTTATTATCTATTTCTTTATTTGTTGTTTATACAGTTCATATCCCTATGGTTCGACCCCAGTCTTGTCAGATTATTTATTACTTCGACACTCCTGCACTTGGGATAAGACATCAATCTTTTGATCGTGTTACTGACAATTAAAGATCCTTGTAAAATTAAAAAACTCCAAAACATAAGTGCTAAATATATTTGTATCATTAGGAAAAGAATCTTCTCCAAATAGAAAGTCCACAAGTCAAACGACAACAAAAAAATAAAATTTGTATTGCATCTGTTGACCTATATCAAAAGATCTTTCTAAACTCTGATTGACCTAAAATTTTATTCCAATATAGAACAATATATTTGAAAACTTCTGGTAAAATTTCAGTCCAACCCAACAGTCAGATTGAGAGTTATGTATGATATCATAAAAATAAATAGTAAACTCAATTACGCTTGAATCCAAATTTCTTTATTCAACCTTTTTTTAGGTCTTATCAACTGGTCTGAACCTCAAAATGTTAAACATTTGCATGGATTTCTTGGCCTTATTGGTTACTACAAGAGATTTTTCAAGGGGACTGGGTTGACTTAAACAGGGTGTTTGTTATAGAAATAGCATAGTTTTGAAACCCAACCCGGTCAAGTGATCAGGTCACGAGTCAGATGGTCAATCAAAAAAAAAACTTACAGCCCTGTTCTGTGCAACAATTCCACTGATAAGAAGATCTGTAGGAACTCCCTCAATTTTGCAGTATGCCTACCAATAGAAAACAACATATGAAAACGGCTAAGAATAAAAAGTTATTAGGAAAAATTAAAAGAACACTTGCAAATAGGCATAGAACAAACCTCAAGTTGATTGTGAGCATTTACATGAAATAACACTTTAAATACATCACCTTTCTGCCAAGAATTTAAGATAGCAAACATAAGTGAGCAAGCAAAAATTAAGGAAAAGCTATGTTAGTATAGACAACAATATTCATGCATTAAATATCAAACAAACCTTTAACGCCTCATTAACAATCTCCATGGACCAGTATGGAGAAAAAATTCTACTCAGAGCTTGACCCTCAAACTAGTGACAAGGAAGCAATTTTCCATTGAGACCTCTACCAACAATTGGTTCTGGACATGGCTTAGCCAACATTGATCCACCACGATCAGATGGCACCAGGTCTTCAAGTTGTTCGTTTGCATGCATAGTTGGCATAGAACTATATACAATACCCGATGTTGTGGTTGGTCCATGCTCCTTGATGGGATTTGCATCTAATTATAGCTGCCTCAAACATTTTGTTTTGCCACCATTTCCAACAGACAGTGATGATTCCCCACATGGTTCATTTAGTTGACTAAAAGCTGCTCTTGTGACAATTAAAAACAGAAACCATATCATTAGAATTGTTCTGAAAGAATACCAGAATTATTATACAGTCTAGGCATAGACAGTAAACTATGCTAGTGTACTCTAGAGGATTTATTTACTTTTAATCACAGCATCAATCGAGTAGAAGAGGAAGATGATTGATTCATTTAAAAATTAAAAAAATAATTGATTGAACACTGTTCTGTTCACAAAATTCTTAGCTGTCACTAAAAAGGAAAACATATACCCTTAGCGGAAAAATTGACAGAAACAAGAATACAAAAGCAAAAATAACAAAAATTCCAAAATCATTAATCTTTCTTTTTCTGTTTTGCTGTTCTTTTTTATAGTTATAGCTCAAATCTTACAACAGCTAATCCATTGTACTTTCCTCAACAACCACAAAAGACAAACATGATTAGTACTTTTAAGCTAGGATTACTTGGATTAGGAGGGTTCCGTTTGGATCGGCAATTAGATCAGTGCCTATTCTTCTTCTTTTCCTTATCAACACTATCCTCACCCCCCTCAACCACCATCACTGTCGATTGCTCACTCAAACTTCTCATAATTCCTCACTTTATAATTAAAAGACTAAACAATTAATCAAAAAACAATGAGGTGACAGATAAGGAAAACCCTGAAACCAAGGCACCTTCCGATTGTTAAAAAATATCACGAAAGAACCGATGATAATGGGACATAAAATTAAAAAGAAAATCAAGAAAGAAAGAAAGGGGAAAGAGTGATAAGGTCTTATAAAGAGGTAGTGTGGGAAGTTAAAAAGGAAAAGGGGGACGTGATTATTGGTCGGCTGAGATAGACTCTTATAACGATGTTGTTTAATGACTGCTAATATTAAAAAAAAAGACCAGGTCTCACCCGGGTTTCACCAGGCCAACTCCCAACCGGGTTTCACCGGGCCAACTCCCAACCGGGTTTTTACCTCTACCCGGATTGGTCCCAGCCCTGGGTAGGCCTGGTCGGGTTTCAAAACTCTGAGAAATAGATTTTCAAGTAGTGGAATTGGGCAATATTAATGTGTAGAAGGACATCCACTAGCTTACATTAGCAAATCTCGACATCTAAGGCAACAAATCTTGTCTATATACAAGGACATGATGGCCATACTTCATATAGTGACATTACCTATGAGGCAAGCATTTCAAGGTTTGAATAATGTCAGCATGAAATATATAATAGAGCAAAAGATAACTTTCTTATCTTAGCACTTATGGTTAGCTAAACTTTTAGGGTTTGATTTTGAATATAAAAGGCAAAGATAACTTTGCAGTTGATGCCTTATGTAGGAGCACTAAGAGAGAATTGTTTGTTGTGGCAGTATCTTCAATCTCTACTATCTTAATAGGCCACGTTAAAGCATCATGAGTATCTAGGAGCACTAAGAGAGAATTGTTTGTTGTGGCAGTATCTTCAATCTCTACTATCTTAATAGGCCATATTAAAGCATCATGAGAGAAAGATAGTACTATATAAGGATCATAAATGATATAGTCAGGGGTCCCAACTTTTACCCTCACCCTTACTATAAGAAGGTGAATGGTCACCTAAATAGAAAAAGTAATGGTTGATTATGACAATGAAAAAAAACTTATTGGATTAATATTGAGTTTATTTAATTATTTATGATTCAAGGTATTTTTTTTTAATGGAGTATTATTTTTAATACAATATCTTAATTGAAGTTAAGATGTCTTGTATGCCTATAAAGCATGCGTTGTTGTCATGCAAAGAGAGTATTTTTGTCTTTTTCTTCTTGTTAATTTTGTGATTGAAACCTTGTTTAACTGGCATATGAAAAATAATTAATTTGAATATACAAAATGAGATCAGTTAAGCATCAAATTAAGTTGTTGATGAGTTCATCATGTTGCTTATCATGTGATAAACTTGCTATCGAACAAATCAAAGAGAAGCAAATGAAAGGCTTTCATAAAAATTCTCGTAGAATCGAGAATGAAGTTTTCATTCTGTATATGTCAGATCATGAATTAGTAAATGCATCCAATCTCCAAAAAAATCCCAATTGTTTCGAACTTTCTCTCTTTTTTTTTGGAATGGAATATTTACGGAATCCCCATAACTTATTGGGTACTGTACGAAGTATTTGAAATACGAGAAAGAAATACCATTCAGGCAATATTTCCAAAGGAGTTGCAAATGGATCTGCAGGTTCACCAATCATTGATGGTTCTAGAACCGCTAATCCTACATTACATGCAATAGTACCTAGAATTACTACTGGAAAAATACAAAAAGAAACTCCAGATATTTGATATCTTTCTCTTTGAATGAGATCTCAATTCCAGCGACGGTTTCATTAGATATCTTACAACTAGAATCCCTCTTTTTTTTGATCCAGTTCCTCCACCACCGCGAACCCCAGTTAGATTCAGACATGATATATTTTTTTGTTATTGGGAGAACCCAAATACTCTCTTTCGGATCCAGGAAATGGCTCTCAGAGATTTTTTTCCTTTTGGAAGATACAGGAGCGAAACAAATTGAAGGTAAAAATTTCTTCACGTTGGAATATAACTGAGTACCAAGATTTGATCGTGGCCTGTGAGTCAGCTGATGAAGTGAAGCATCCCTAGGGTAATATTCGTTAGAGAGTTCGGCCATAATTGGCCATTGCTATACTTATTCCACTTCTCCAATAATTTGATGGCATAAATGTGGTCATGTTATAT
>Ga0325414_1006939_pt1 | contig 12041 bp, 12 predicted proteins | sample PopdelMetagenome_8_FD_206183 | JGI IMG/M metagenome (GOLD analysis project Ga0325414, IMG submission 206183) | Populus deltoides microbial communities from Bellville, Georgia, United States - Leaf-PdKOR-R3 | ecosystem: Host-associated > Plants > Phyllosphere > Phylloplane/Leaf | place: USA... | reverse complement strand
TTAGTGGTTCCTCCTGAATTCACAAGTCACCACATTAGTTCATGGCCGGTTTCCATTTCGCAAATAGCAAGGTAACAATAATAACATTTAGTCTTTACATTTTATTGTTTTAAATCATTACGCACATTATCAACTTTATTTTTTAAAATGTGGTTTATTACATACCGATGTTAAGGTCCGATGTTACAAGAATTTTTATGGGAAAGAAAACGGTTTTTTGCCCCTATTGTGACTAAAGCCCCCCCCCCCCCCGTTTTATTAATTCTCATAGAATCTGCCAGCAGGGGCGACAGTTTGACCTTTCCTTGTATATTTGCCTATATCTGGAGCTTTGGAGCTCCAAATTGAGCGAAGTTGGATTCGTTGGAAAGCTAACATCTTAGGCCACAATTTCTATGTGAAGGTATTTCCCAAATGTTATCGTTCTAAGGCCTGAATATCCCCTACAACGGGAGTGACGAATCTATCCAGAATACATCGGTGATTCCTAAGTGAGCTTTCTACTATAATTGGTTCATGCCTAAAAAAACATAACACACCAGAATTTTTCTTCTTTCCCTTTATTTGGCTCTTGGCCGATCTTAGTCTAAGGGAACTAAGGATCTCCTTTTTTTTCTAGCTCATTGTCCACATTCTATACATGCCATAAGTGTTCATCAACCCTAAATTTCAGAATCCCTTTCCTCCCCCTTTCTATCCTCACATGTCCGGCCACTTAAGTTTTGAATCAATGATTTTATTTTATACAATTTGTGTGTTTTGTTTTCGATTTTAGAACATCTTATGTTAACTTACTAACCTCATTCTATCAATTTCTGCATTTCCCTCAAATCTTCCTTCAAGAACCCTAATTTATAAATTTGAAATTTATGCATAATTCCTAATTAATCAGTAACTTGTTTTATACAATCAAGTCTAGTGTCCATATCTTTAGAAATTTCAGAATTTCAACTCATGTAAATTGAAGATTTTGGCCCCTCTTCTCAAGCTTGCAGCCGGCCCCTTCTCCCTCTTTTTCTTCAATTACGCACTTGTTTTATCCTTGTTAGAGTCCTTGTTATTAGTTGTCCTCTCTACTTGGAGGTTCTAGGTTAGTATAGTCTTAAGTGATTTGGTGTGTTTCCCTCTCTTTTAAAGAAGAAAATTTGCAACCCCCCTTTTTCTTTAGTTTCTAGCCGGCCTAAGCCCCCATTCTTCCTAATTATACATTGGCCCCTATTCTTTCTTTTTCTTTACAATTTGAGTCACATTCCTTATGTCCTTCAAATTTTCCTATTTAATTTCTTAATTATTACTTTTATTTATCATGTATATAATATTTTTTTTGTTTCGGGATTTTACAATAAGAATCTTATATGTTATCAATTTGAATTGTTTACATAAGTTCATACAAAACGAAGAAATCGTTTGCACTAGAAAAAAATGAATGACTTGTTATTTGTAATGTGTAATTTGAAATTGAATGATAACCAAGTTAAAAAGTAAGCTAATGATTTTAGTGAAGTTTTAGATGATCTCTCATCTGATGATGATTGGATAACTAAGGGACAGAAACATGATGGTTCATCAAACTTTGATTTGCTTGGTGTCATTGATAGTGCAACACGAAGGAAAAGTGGTAAAGAAGATGAAAGTGATGATGAAGAAAATTTTAATGATGCTGAAATGTCATGGAACTGAAGATGATTTAGAGATTCAGAATAACGTCAATCCAGATAATTCAAGGAGCTTGGAGTTAAATATTGTTGACAATATTGGTGTTGGTGTTGGTACTAGTAGTAGCATTAATGTTCACAATATCAGTGCTAGTACTAGTAGTAGCAATAATAATCCTTTAGATGATAATGATTTTGATGAATGTTTAGGAATAACGAGGAAGATAAAGGCAATGAGGTTGTATTTAGTTTACATGACATACTAACAGATTATTTGTTTTAGGTTTTTTTAATTTTTAGTTTATGAAATTCTATGGACGTAATTGTATTTTAAGTTATTTAAACCATGTGTTAATTTTTATTTGAATTATGTATTTTAACGTGTTTTGACATTTATATTGTTTATTTCATTTTTATTTTAATTGTGTTATATTATTATTACTACTTGACTAGAATTGTCAATGTATAATTAATTAAAATATTTTACTTGCGATTTTACTATTTGAGTTTATATTGTATATTTCGTGTCGTATCAAAAAAATATTTTTGATAACCTCAATTATATGCTAAAGTTGTAGGTTGTTGTGGAAACTTTAAGATAATCTATGAGCAGGAAACTTTAATTAGATAGGTGCTTTTGAGGCATCAAAATATCACCAGATCATTAATAGGTGCTCGACCGGTGGGATGGATGAGCAGATGGAATTTGCATGCGGCTTCTTAAGAAACTTTGTACCTTTCATGTTAAGGCTATGGAAAGAATATAACCCAATTGACAGGGCAAATTTGTTTTTACTTTGATGATCGATTTGTTATCTGCTGCAGTGAACTTCAATTATATTCTTTGGTTCATTTCAAAACACAGGCGCAGCTGGAAAAACATTAGTATAAGGAAAAAATTAACCTGATACTTTATATCTTTACTTATAATATAGTATTACATCTTTATTTATGCGTGCAAGAATAAATTTTAAAAAATGAATTATTTACAAGATTACTATTATATTTTAATTAAAAACTAAAAAGATGTTCATTATTACTAAAGTTATTGTTATCTATTTTCTAAAAAACACGTGTTGTTGTGAAATGCTATAATTCACCTATTTTTAACACGATTTCTTCTTTTTCCTAACCATTTCTAGTCACAATCTACATCTAATTCTTCATTTTTTTTGATACATTATTCTATTAACCAAGTGACCATTTTCAGCAACTACCAATTCTAGCTATGTAATCAACAAACAACAACAACAACAACAACAATAACAACTCACCACCATACAAGGAATAACAAATTACTTTTTTTTCTTCTTGCATTAGCATGCGAAAGCATACCAAGAGGCCCCAAAAGGTGCCTAAAGTTGGCCTATAGATCGTCAAAAAGGGTAAAATAATAAGAGAAAAAAAATAATTTCCTCAAAAGTTATGGTTTTGACACAAACCTTGTGATTACGTAACTCATAATCAAGATTGAGATCTGATCCCGGAAAACTAAAAGAAGTCTGATAGGAGTGTGACACAATAAAAACCTGTATCAAGGCAGCATCACTAATGGAATAAAGTTTAATGATGCCACGAAGCAAGTTAATCTTTAATAAATCAGATTCAGTTCGTTCAAGAACCAAAGAATGCAAGAATCTTGCCTGCTCGGGCTTGCAAAAACATATTGAGAGGCCTCATAAGGTGCGATGCCTAAGGTCGTCTAATAGATCATCAAGTGCACAAAATTACTAAAAACTCGTTTCTGCAAACGTTATGGTTTTGCATGGGCATGCAAAAACAAATCAGAAGGCCCTAAAATATGCCTAAGGTTGCCCGATAGGTCATCGAATGAGTAAAAATACAAAAAAAAAAAACATTTCCAAAACAGTAATGGTTGTCACATGGGCATGCAAAAACATACTAGGTGATGTGAACCCTGTGGATATTGATCACGTAACAAACAACCAAGATTAACACAACCTCAGAAAGCCAAAAATCAAGTTTGTGATAATTTTGACCTAGAGATAACCTTGTACCTAAGAACCAAAGATATTGTAATTGAATTAAACTTGTTGATTATAACGAATCAAGAACCCGAAGTATGTGAAGATGTCACAAGATCAATTATATCTTGATAAGTTTATTGAAAAAAAATATTGCATCATGCAAAACATAAGTTTATTGAAAACATCATGTCTGCTGAATGTTGTAGCAAAGAAAACAATATATAATCCTCCATCTGATAACCCTAATGGACCTTTCTTAAGCTGCAAACCAAAAGGCCTAACTAAAATTTAGCAAACACATGTCTAAGCCTAAGGTCTAAAACAAGTCCCAAACATTGATTTTGGGTTGTTATAAACCCAAACTAAAAAAAAGCTCTAAACTAAAGTTAAAATCCTAAAATAAAATAACAATAAAGCCCGAAATAAATATTCATATTAATACAAATAATTTAAATCAACCCCAATGTAATCTTCCTTGCTTGAATTTCTTCCTATAGCCGAAATCACATCCTAGTAGAGATATGAAAGTGTTGCTGCCATTAATGTCCTCTCTAAGCATGAAAACTTTTGAATTTAATAATTGATTTGTTTCCTTTACGTAGCTGTCCATAATAATCCTAGCATGTTGAGACAAATTTCTCTTTATTGCAGCTTAAAAGCTTTCCTTTTACAACTAGGATTTTATTAAATAATCCCCACCACAAAAGGAAACCTTTATTGTTGCCCTTAAAAGTCCTTAAAGAATTAATAAAACTTCTAAAATTATTTATTGAATATCCTTGCATTGTTGGGAAAAGAATCCTCTCCAAATTCCGTCCACAAGTGATGTAACCACATTATTCGATAGTTTCACCCACATTTAACTAGTGTTTTGCCTATGTTTTATATATAAAATGCCTTGATATTCTTTGTTTTATGTTTTGAAGGCACTTTTGGATGAAAGATGCAAAAAGGAGTAAATTGGAGGTAATTGGCAGATTTGACCTTCAGTTTATGTTTTGTGAGAGTGTGAGCTCTAGAGGTCGAAATAAAGTGTTTCTAGTGGCATTAGAAAGCTAACGTCCATACCTTTCTGGAAATCTAAAGCAAGAAAATAAAATAAGGAAGAGCATGGAAATCACAGCCTTCAAAGTCAAATCTCGCAATCTGCCATGTTGACCTTTGGTCATTCCGACTTGAATATCTGGAGCTACAGAAGTCCAATTGACGAAAACTAAATTTTCTTGGATTCCTGACTCAAAGGCCTATCAACACTCCCAATTTTAGCCAAAAACGATGCCTTATGAGAGAGATATGATTTTTCAAAGATGACAACTGAATTCTATGAGCAAACAGGTTTCGTGAAGAAACGAGTCCAAATTACGTTTCAAAGCATCTAAACCAATATCCAAGTTTTTATTTTAGTAATTTAGCTCCTTTAAGTCAAAGCTTGAAGATTTCATGCAAAGCTATTTCTCCTTTTTTAAGGAAATAGTTATTAAAATACTTAAATGTAAACTGTCTACTTAAGGGAGGACTATTTTGTAAAATAGAGACTAGGGTTTCCTAGGATATAAAAAGAATGAGAGAAGAGAAGGGAGGCAGCCAACGAAGAGGAGAAAAGGCCCCTCTCCTCTAAGAAACCCAAAATCATGCATTCCTCCTTCTTTTTTATTAGTTGTTCAACAAACATGCAAGGCTAAACTCTTTTTCTTGGATGCAAAGACACGAAAACCTTTGGATTTCAAGAACTGTGAGATTTATTTTACCTTTTCTTTTCAGTTTATATGATGAATATGTTTGTTCTCCTACTCTTATTTTTCCTATGATTGTTTATTTTAATTGCTAGAGGGGACTCTAAGTTATTATTATAGACAATCTATTGCTAAGTTTGATATCAAAACCGGAGTTGTGGTATATGAACTTGTGAAGCAATTGAGTTTAATAATTGTGGCGGATCTACATTTTTAATCTTAGAGAGAACATTCAATCAAATCAAACATAGACTGCGGACAGTTATGTTTTCTTGATTAATCAACTTATCTAGTTCTTAAGGCTTCCATTGAATTAAATTACTAGTGCGGACACTGTGGTTGTTTGATGTTAGGGTTAGTTATACGGCGGATCCGTTAACTAACTAATGTTAAGAAGAGATAAATATTCAGAATATAAATTGATGTTTCATTTCCATGATCAGTTCTGATTTCTGTAGGTAGATGTGTGCTTGCGACCAAGGTTTGTTCTCTTGATAATTTTTTGATTTTATTTAATTTTGTTTGATAGTTTTCTGTTTGCTTTTACTTTAGCCTAGATAACGTCCAAACACCCCCCCCAAATTGCATATTATCTAGCATAAAAATCTGACTAGAACCTTCCTCGTGGGATCGACCCCTTACTTGTTCTATATTATCTTATGTGTTGTGTTTGAAACTAGGGTAATTAATTTGTGCGACCGCGATATCGCAACAAATTTTGGCGCCGTTGCTGGGGAAGTAATTTTAGTTGATTCTTGTGCGACTATTTTTATTTTCTGTGATTTTTATTTATTTTTCTGGAAAAAAAAGAGAAACAAAATTTTTGCTTGCTACAGTACTGTTCATTTACGGTAGTGGTATTGTTCAAAACAGATTTTTTGGTGGAATTAGGTATCGGCCTTTTGTTTCCTAAAAGGAAATGATGTTATAAACAGGACTGGTGGCATACCACGAGCCCTACCCTATCGAGGCCAAATTTTGTTGTTTTCTAGGGTTTTTAGGCAGTTTTAGTTTTCTAGCGTAGGATTTTCGTACAATTTGCATTGTTTTCGATCTCTTATGTGGTTGGTTTCTTTTGAGTTTTCTTGATGATTTATACATGTAACCCATTCTACTAACCAGTGTCAAGTGTAGGTGGATCTCGAAATACAAAACACTTTACACAGGTTACGAAAGGAAGCTCGTATCAACACCATGGTTGTTGCACGACAACAAACACTCAATGAGCTTGCTGCTCCTAACGTGGAAAATCAACCATTGTGCATAAACATCGACAATAATGTAAACTTTGAGCTAAAATCTAGTTTTATTCATTTGCTACCAACATTCAATGATCTCGCAGGAGAAGATCCTCATACTCATCTGAAGGAGTTCCATATGGTTTGCGTTGGCATGAAACCGAATGGAGTTGACGAAGAACAGGTTAAGTTGAAAGCTTTCTCTTTCTCTTTCTCTTTCTCTTTAAAAGGGGCAGCAAAGGCATAGTTTTTGTCTATTCTCCTAGGTTCCATGCCATGAAGAAGATTTTCCTTGAAAAGAATTTCCCAATATCTCGAGTTGCCAACATAAGGAAAGAAATATGTGGGATTCGACAATCTCATGGAGAGACACTTTGCGAGTATTGGGAAAGATTTGAGCAACTGTGCATCATCAAATGTCCGATCAGCTGCTCATTCAATATTTCTATGAAGGATTGATGCCTATTGATCGTAGTATCATTGATGTTGCATATGGAGGGGCATTGGTAGATAAGACACTCGAGGTTGCACGCCAATTGATCTCAAACATGGCAGCCAACTCGAAACAATTTGGCACGCATGGAGACTTCGCAAACAAACGAGTAAAAGAGGTAAGTATTTCTAACCTTGAAAATAAATTTAATGATCTTACTTCTCTTGTGCGTTCTTTGGCTTGTGGAAATGTACAGCAGGTGAAAGTGTGTAGCATATGTTCCTTACAAGGACATACCTCAGATATGTGCCCAACAATGCAAGAAGATTACATTGAACAGGTTTATGCAGTTGATGGAGAATTCAACGGACAGTCCTAGGGTAAATATGATCCATTTTCCAACACATACAATCTCGGATGGAGAGATCATCCAAACTTATGTTATGGGAACCCACCTCAACAAGGCAATCAAGGCCGACGGTTCCATCCCCATGGATTTCAGCTAAAACAGAATTATCAAGCAAGACAACCCCCTCCATTCACAAACTCCAATGTTATGGGGTCGTCATCTAGTGATAATCTTCGTGAGATGACGAAAATTTTGGCTTATAACACTGTGACCTTGCAACAAAATATCATGTCTTTTCTACAGGAAACAAGGTCAAATATTCACAACTTGGAGAAGCAAATAGGGCAAGTAGCTTCAAGTGTGGTGGAAGCACAAATGAATGGAAAATTTCCCTCCCAAGCATTGAATCCAATAGAGAATGTTAGTGTGATCATGCTACGAAGTGGGAAAGAACTTAAAGAGAAAAAGTCAAAACAAATTGAGATGGAGGAAGAAAAAGAGATAGAAACCGAATTGAGCACAAAGAAGGAACATCCTCCTCCTCTACAAATTGAAACATCGACCAACACTCCAAAGGTAACTCCTCACTTAATAAATTCCAGTTTTAAAACAATTCCACCCTTTCCTGTGAGTTCTTCTAGGTCAAAGAAAGATGATAAAGAAAAAGAGATTTTAAAGGTTTTCAAGAAAGTAGAACTCAACATTCCTTTGCTTGATGCTATCAAGCAAATTCCCAAGTATGCTAAATTCTTAAAGGAGTTGTGTACTACCAAGAGAGCTTTCAAACTAAAAGGTCATGAAACGGTAAGTATGGGTGAAGTTGTATCTGCTATTATTTAAAAGAATATGCCTTTGAAGCAAAAAGACCCAGGTGCGTTTACTATCCCATGTGTTATTGGTAATGCTAGTTTCAAAAGGGCCTTCTGCGATTTAGGTGCATCCATTAGTGTTATGCCTAAACATGTTTATGATTCTATTAGTCTTGAGCCTTTGAATAAAATTAGCATTGTAATACAACTTGCGGATCGTAGTTTTGTTTACCCACTTGGTGTGATAGACAAGATTGATAGTTTGGTCATTCCATGCGACTTTTATATTCTTGATATGGAACATGATTCTTGTGATTCATCAAACAACACTCCTATATTGTTTGGGAGACCATTCTTGAAAACTGCCAATACAAAAATTGATTGTGGTAAGGATACTTTGTCTATGGAGGTAGGAGATGAAAATATTGAATTTAATTTTCATGATGTAATGACATATTCTTATAACAATGTTTATTCTATCACATGTTATGACCAAGTTGATAAGTGTGTGCAGCAAGTTTGTGATTTTGATAGTAAGGATGGATTAAGTGTAGCTTTGAGCTATGGCTATGATTTTACCAAGATAGAAGAGATGGAGAGGCATATATGTGTTCCCCAAAACATGCATGAATCAACATTGGCTTTGCAAATTGTTCCCCAGTACTTTCACATAAAAAGCTTTTACCATCTATTTTACAGGCCCTCGAGGTAGAATTAAAACCTTTGCCCGATAATTTGAAGTATGTATTCATTGGCGACAACAATACACTTCCCATTATCTTAGCAACAGGTTTGACAAATACGCAAGAGGAAAAACATGAAGTTGTTGTGTGATCACAAGATGATCATTGGATGGACTTTAGCTGACATCAAGGGCATTAGTCCCTCAATGTGTATGCATCACATACTATTGGAGGACAATGCAAAACCAACAAGGGAAATGCAAAGGAGGTTGAACTCGCCTATGATAGAGGTAGTGAAAGCTGAAATTTTGAAATTGTTAGATGCAGGAATCATTTATCCCATCACGGACAGTAAATGGGTGGCGCCAATCCATGTGGTGCCCAAAAAGACTGGAATCACATTGGTGAAAAAAAAAATGATGAGCTCATTCCTACTCGCATCTCGAGTGGATGGAGAATGTGTGTTGATTACAGAAAGCTAAATCTTGCTACACGAAAAGATCATTTCTCATTACCATTCATGGATCAAATGCTTGAACGCCTAGCAAGTAAGTCTTTTTATTGTTTTCTTGATGGATATAGTGGATACAATCAGATTGTTATTAATCTTGAGGATCAAGAAAAGACTACATTTACATGTCCATTTGGTACATATGCATATAGGAGAATGCCTTTTGGTTTCTATAATGCACCTGCAACTTTTTAAAGATGCATGATGAGTATTTTTTCTGACTATGTTGAAAGAATAATTGAGGTTTTCATGGTTGATTTCACGGTCTATGGTGATTCTTTTGATAAATGTCTAGAAAATTTATCTTTGATCTTGAAAAGGTGCATTGAAACTAACCTTGTCTTAAACTATGAAAAGTGTTATTTTATGGTAGAACAAGGAATAGTTTTTGGGCATGAAGTGTCTTCACGTGGATTAGAGGTTGATAAAGCTAAAATAGATGTTATTTCATCATTGCCTTACCCCTCTTGCATGAGGGAAATTCGTTCTTTTCTTGGCCATGCAGGTTTTTATCGACGCTTTATCAATGATTTCTCGAAGATTAGAACACCTTTATGCAAACTATTAGCCAAAGAAGTGGATTTTGTATTTGATCAAGCACGTAAAGATACCTATGATGAGCTTAAGAGGTGTGTCACATCTGCCCCTATCATTCAACCATAAAATTAGGATGAGCCTTTTGAGATAATGTGTGATGCAAGTGACTATGTGGTAGGGGCTGTCCTTGGGCAAAGAATAGGGAAGAATTTACATGTTATCATCTATGCATCCCGCATGTTGGGCAGAGCACAATGCAATTACTATACAACTGAAAAGGAACTTTTTGCAGTGGTGTTTGCTCTTGAAAAATTCAGGTCATATCTACTTGGTACAAAAGTCATTGTTTTTACTGACCATGTAGCTTTAATGTATCTTTTGAAGAAAAAGGAGTCCTAACCAAGATTGATTAGGTGGATCTTGCTTTTACGAGCTGATGCTAAATATTATTTTTGGTATACTTCTTATCTGTGGAAATTTTGTGTGGATCAAGTAGTTAGGATATGTGTACCACAAGATGAATTTCATTCCATTCTCACTTTTTATCATTCTCATTCTTGTGGTGGGCATTTTAGAGTAAAAAAAACAGCCCACAAGGTACTTGAAAGTGGTTTTTATTGGCCTTCTGTTTTTAAGGATGCATATCATTTTTGCAAATCATGTGAAAAATTCCAAAGAACAGGTAATACACTCATAAGAATCAAATACCTTTAACGAATATTCTTGTAAGTGAAATTTTTTATGTTTGGGGTACTGATTTTATAGGTCCATTTCCTTCTTCTTTTGGCAATCTTTATATCCTTCTTGCTGTTGATTATGTGTCCAAATGGATTAAGGCGAAAGCCACACGAAGTAACGATGCTAAGGTTGTGTTAGATTTTGTTAGGACTCACATATTTGACAGGTTTGGAATCCCTAAAGCTATCATTAGTGATCGTGACACTTATTTTTGCAATCATTCAATGGAAGCATTGTTACGCAAATATCATATGACTCTTTGGACTTCCACAGCACACCATCCTCAAACGAATGATCAAGTTAAAATTTTAAATCGAGAAATCAAGTCCATTTTGGAGAAGACAGTGCAACCTAACCGGCGAGATTGGAGTCTAGGATTTGGTGATGCACTTTAGGCTTACCGAACTACTTACAAATCACCTATAGGAATGTCACCTTATAGGATGATTTATGGAAAAGCATGTCATCTACCGGTGGCATAGTTATTAAACCCGGCCCGGAGGTTGACCCGGCCAAGGGGCTGGGTCCCGGGTTTCAGGGGTCAACCCGGGTCAACTCGGATTAACCCGGAAAAATTAAAAAAAATAAAGTTTTAATATTTCATATGAAAAAATCCATGTAAATATAGATTATACATATTATGAAGTTTAAAAGAATATTTTAAAAAGTTTTTTATCCCACATTGAAAAAACATAACTTTTTCCTTTGAAACATAGAGTATATATATTAATGGGTTTCAAATCCCACATTGAAAAAACATAACGTTTTTCATGGGAACATGAAGTATATATATGAAAGGGCTTCAAATCCCACATTGAAAAGATACTATGTTATCCTTTTAAGTTGAAGTATTTAAACCAAAAGGTTTTTTATCCCACATTGAAAAAACATGGTTTTTTTCATGGGAACATAGTGTATATATATGAAAGGGCTTCAAACCCCACATTGAAAAGATAATATGTTATCCTTTTAAGTTGAAGTATTTAAACCAAAAAGTTTTTTATCCCACATTGAAAAAACATGGTTTTTTTATGGGAACATAGTGTATATATATGAAAGGGCTTCAAATCCCACATTGAAAAAAATATTATGTTATCCTTTTAAGTTGAAGTATTTAAACCAAAAGGTTTTTTATCCCACATTGAAAAAACATGACTTTTTTCTTGGGAACATAGAGTATATATACTAATGTGTTTCAAATCCCACATTTGAAAAAAAAAAAAAACCAGGTCTCGTTCGGGTTTGCCCGGGTCGCCCGGGTTTGGCCAGGCTGTTGCCACAACTGGTCTTTTGTTAAACCCGGACCGGTCCAGCCACCGGGTCCCGGGTCGACCCGCCTGGCCGGGCCAGGTTTAATAACTGTGACC
>Ga0325414_1006938_pt1 | contig 12042 bp, 7 predicted proteins | sample PopdelMetagenome_8_FD_206183 | JGI IMG/M metagenome (GOLD analysis project Ga0325414, IMG submission 206183) | Populus deltoides microbial communities from Bellville, Georgia, United States - Leaf-PdKOR-R3 | ecosystem: Host-associated > Plants > Phyllosphere > Phylloplane/Leaf | place: USA... | reverse complement strand
AAAGGTATCTTATATTATTAGATATGTTATTATAAAACATGCTTTAGTTAAGGAGTTATTGATACTTCAAGTGCAAAATGATGATATAAAACCTTGATAAAAATGCACTTTTAAGTACTAATCAGGAAGTTTTGTATTTAGTTGTGGATTGTAACACCTCTCATGATATCTGGACAACGCTGGAAACAGTTGTTGCCTCTCCCTCAAATTCACGGATTATGCAACTTCACAACTCATTCCAAGATTTATGACAGAATGATGATTCTGCCAACATCTACTTGTAGAAGGCAAAAGCCTTGTTTGATGAACTTGCTGCAGCTGGCAGACCGCTCTCTTTGGCAGAATTCAACTTGTATGTGTTTTGAGGGTTACATAGTGATTTTAAGGATCTTGTCACCAACTTGTCTACTAATGTTGATCCCATCTCCGACATTGATCTTCATAGCAGTCTCCTTACTTATGAGTTTCCTCACAAAACCTCTCTCCAACCATCCATAACAGCTCCTCTATTACCAAGTCCAACGTAGTAGCCAGTTGCGTTCTTTGTGCAACATCACTCTGGTTTCAGTACTGGCAAATGGGTTGTTTTCGTGGGGGCTGGAGACATAACAATCATAACAACTATTATCCTGGCAATGGCTCAACTCAAAACTTCAACACTCATAGTTATGCTTCGGGTCAACAATCTGGCCAACATGGGAACCGGTTCTCCTCTATTTTTCCCCCATGGATAATAGGAAGTTTTAGGCATCAAGGAAATCATTTTGGTGGTTATAATCGCAACATAAAGTGTCAGTTGTGTTATGAATATGGGCATACTGCCCAATAGTGTTCTCAGTTGGCTACTCATCCTATTCAAGTTAATGTTAATCTCGCATTTAATAATGTCTTTACTATTACTCCTGTTACTTGGTTTTCTGATACATATGCAAATCATCATGTAACGTCAAACCTTGTAAGTATGACGAGTTCAGAACCTTATCTTGGTAATGATCATCTACACGTTAGTGATGGTAAGGGCCTTTTTATTTTGAATATTGCTCACTCTAAAATTTGTTCACCCAAACACACGTTTACTTTATCCAATATTTTACATGTTCCTGCCATTAAAAAACCTCTGCTATATTTGCTCAAAACTTTTATCTTGAGAATAACGTCTTTTTTTAATTTCATTCCTCTATTTTATGTTAAGGATCTCATGAAAAAGGAAGTGCTTCTTTCTGGTCGGAGTAAAGATGGTCTATATGTTTTGTCTGAGTCGTCTGCAACGTTGTTGCCTCAAGTTTTCTCATCTACCCGTCTCTCTACTTCCGCTGATGTCTGACATCGTTGACTTGGGCATCCCGATCCACATATTCTGTATTTTTTGGTGAAAAATAAAAAGGTGTCATATATGTCAACTTAATTTAATTTTAATTGTCCTGTGTGCTCTATGTGCAAGTCGTCTTATCTAACTCTAAAAACTACGGGTCATTAAACTCAAGCTCCTCTTAACTTGATTTTTAGTGATGTTTGAGGTCCCTCACCTAAGTTATCATCTGATGGTTTTTGCTATTTTGTTATTTTTGTGGGTGCCCATGCGAAGTTTATATGATTTTATGCTTTGGTTGCTAAGTTTGATGTTTTTCAAATTTTTCATCAGTTTCAAGCGCTTATTGAGCGCCAATTCTCTTTAAAAATTAAGTTTGTACAAACTAATTGGGGTGGTGAATATCGAAAACTTAATACATATTTTAAAATGATTGGTATTCATCATCACGTGATCTACCCGCACACTCATGAACAAAATGGCATGGTTGAACGTCGTCATCGATATATTATTAAAACTGGGCTTACTCTTTTTAGGCAGCGTCACGCTCCCCTTAAATATTAAATTTATGCTTTTGAAAGCTTTGTTTATTTGATTAATCGCATGCCAACTCCAGTTCTTAATCATAAGACACCTTTTGAATATCTTTTAAAATTGACTCCTGATTATCCATTTCTTCGCACTTTTAGGTGTCTTTGCTTCCCATTTCTTCGTCCATACAATGCTCATAAGTTAGATTTTTGTTCCTCTGCTTGTGTTTTTCTAGGATATCGTACCTCTTATTTAGATTATCGGTGTCTTGATTTTTCATCCAAACATATTTATCTTGCTCATCATGTCCGGTTTCATGAAAATATTTTTCCTCTTGCTAAATCTGAATAGATTGCAGCCCCACCCATATAGCCCTCTACTGCTCCTATACCCGTCACTTTACATCCTCTTATGCCACCCTCCCCGGTCCTTTCACCACTGCCCCCTACACTTCCTACACCTCCTTCAGCTCCCTTAACATTATCTGCATATTTTTATCATGATCATTCTTCAAGTGCAGGTTCAATTTGCCACACTCGCAAGTGTCGTCCATCGCTGTTGCCAGCTCCCCTGATTTTTCCCCTACTAGTTCCCATGTTGTGGTCGTTTCCCCTGGAGTTTCTCCAACTGTTTCTCCCTCACGGCCTACACATATATTGAGTTCTCCACCTTCAGGTTCTTCCTCTGATTCGCCTCTTGGAATTAACTTATATATTGATTTGTCTAAATTCCATCTTCAGCATGTCCCGACTTGTGTCTCCTTCTCTCCATCCCCATTGTCTCACACCCATCCTATAGTGTTTCGCCTATGTTCAACCAAAACTGCTAATCTAAGTATTGTGGCTGCCTCACGGATTACATCCTTACCTCAACAGGAGCCATTGACCTTTAAGGACGCCAACAAGTATTTGACTTGGCATAATGCCATGTAGGAGGAAATATAGGCACTTCATTTTAGTCAGACTTGATCTTTGGTGCCCTCCTATTCGTCTATGAATATGATTGACAGTAGGTGGTGTACAAGATTAAAAGACATGTTGATGGTCGGATCGCCCGATATAAAGCACAATTGGTTGCTCGTGGCTTCACTCAGCAAGAGGGGATTGATTATTTGAAGATGTTCAGTCTGGTGATAAAGCCTACAACGATTCACCATGTGCTCACTATTGTTGTCTCGTATGGTTGGAACATTTATCAGTTGGATGATCATAATGCTTTCTTGAATGACATTCTTCAAGAAAAGGTATACATGACACAACCACCTGGGTTTGTTGATCCTGCACTTCGGTCTCATGTGTGTCGCCTTTATAAATCTTAGTATGGCTTGAAACAAGCCCCTCGAGCTTGGTACAACCGGTTAAGTGAGTTTTTAATCTCTATTAGATTTCAGGCATCCAAAGGTGATACTTCTCTGTTTATTCTCTCTCAATGGTGCCATGATTTATTTGCTTGTGTATATTAATGATATTTTATTAATCAGGAGTAACTCAGCATAGATTGATTACTTTCCTGCAATCAGAATTTAAGCTTCGGGATTTGGGTTCTGTTCATTTCTTCTTGGGCATTAAGGTTAAACCTATTGTTATGGCTATCTTATTAAGCCAACACAAGTATGCACTCAATATCATCCAACGAGTAGGTATGGCTTCTTGCAAACCGATTGATACTCCTCTGCCTACCTCCTCAAAATTAGGAATCGTGCTTGGTACTCTTCACTCTGATCCCACACAGTATCACCAGATTGTTGGGGCATTGCAATATCTTACCTTCACTAGACTTAATATTTGTTATGCAATCAACAAGGTATGTCAATTTATGCATGCCCCTACTGAGGATCATTGGGTTGCCGTTAAACGCATCCTGCATTACCTCCAGGCTACAGCAACCTATGGTCTGCACTTTACTCGGGATTCTCTCTTGTCTCTTAATGGTTTCACAGATACTGATTGGGTTAGCAGTATTGACGATCGAAAATTCACAGGTGGTTATCTTGTGTAACTTGATTCTACCCCTATTTGATGAAAATCCAGGAAACAATGCACTATTGCGAGGTCTTCTACTAAAGCAAAATACAAAGCCCTTTCAATATGTTTTGTTTTTATCTTACAAATTTATCTTCTTGCAACTTATGTATGGCTTCTCTACATTTCTTAGCTTTTTCTTTTTCTTCAAAAACCCTTTGTAGTTTATTAGGTTTTTAAATCTTAAAACATTAATATCTTACTTGATTTAAACTTTTTGGTTTTCTAAGAGCCTTACTTTCCTTTTTGATCTTGTAAGATCCTAATCATCCTTACTTTGCCTATATATATATATATATATATATATAACCTTCATCCAGTTTGACTGCAAGGTAGTTATTTTTCATGTGGGGTCAATCTTTAGAGCAAGAAAAATTAATTGATAACATAAATGCCTTTATTTATTTATTTATTTAGATTTTAATTGTTGGTTATTGCGAACCTATTTTTAAGTATTTTTAGAGTTTTAATAGTCAAAATAAAAATACCAATAAGATACTATAAAACGTTAGGGGTAATTCAACAAAATTATTTTATATTATTTAAAGTTTTATGTGATGTATAAATAGAAATGTAATGAAAAAATATTAAGAAACTATTTTTTAAGAATATAATAGAGTTGAATTTATTGGCATATATTTTCTATCATAATATAAATAAATTAAATATTTTTCTTTTATATAAAGCAAAAGTATTTTAATTTTGACATGTTGAATTTTGTTAAAGTAAGATTATATATTTAATAATTATTAATATAATTCTCTATGATTCTTAAAATCTAGGATACTTTTATCAATTAAATATTTTGACACGTGGTTTATAATTTATATATAATCATGAAATATTATGAATTATTTAAATTAAGAAAAGGACGTGAAGAAAAATCCCCTTCAATTAACTCAACGATATACCAACAAATTTAAGGTGCTTTGTTTTTTTTTTTGATAATTACAAAAAAAAACCTTTAAAAGTTTGATTTAGATTTTACTTTCCCAATTACACTTTGCATCCTGAGATTTATAAATTAAATAACAATTTACATCCTCAAAAAAAAAAAAGTAAAGAGAAACTCTAAATATTTACAAGTTTACAATTATATTTAATTTAATTACTAAAGAACTCTGGAGCACTAAAATAACAAAAATGCCACAACTATCAAAATTATAAAAATACCCCCAACAATCAAAATTACAAAAAAAAAAAAATACTCCGGCTTTCAAAATTACAAAAATAGTATTAAAACAAGTTTTTAATAAGTCGTATCCAAATTCAAATAAAAACACTCCCTTTTATTCAACCAGACATGTCCAAAATTTAACTAAACACACATTCAACATCCAAGAAAAAATACATTCAAAATTCAAACTTGCCATCACATCTATAATTAATGCATAGTAGTTTAAGTAGATTATTGAGAAGAGAAAATATCATTTAATGCATAGTAGGTTACTTCAAGCAAACACATATGATTCCACATCACAGATATTGATCCATATCATTTAATGCATAGTAGTTTGGGTAGATTATTGAGAAGAGAAAATATCAATATCACTCTGCAATCTCAAAAACACAACTTATAAACTAATTGTACTTGCTTGAATAAAAAGACTTGCCTGCGTCTATGTTTGCGAGGAGCATGGACCAACACCACTTTTAGAAGTACAAGCAAAAAGGCTGGGTGAAAAAAAAAAGGGTGACAATGACCACAACTACGTTAGAAATAAGCATTAATTATTGCAATTCCTATTGAAACTAAGAGTTCAGTTTCAGACCGACAGGTTCGATCTAATTGCAGAACGTGGATAAAGAGAGACAGAGAGAAGTTTGAATTTTGGTGAACATGGAGAGTTTACTTTACACGTTGGACCGGGAAGAGAGATGGGAAAAAGACAGCACTACAAACAAGGGCATATGGCACGCAAAGGAAATCCGATTTCGGTCAGACTCTATCTTAATCGCAAAAACATGTAGCAGAGCTTAAACAAAAATTATTTAACATCTCATAAAGAAGAAATGGATCATATTATTGAGCTCAAATGATAACCCTATAGAAGTGAACACAGACTCAAGCAAAGAAGCCTAATTTTGAACACCTCCTAACAAATAACCTTGAATGAATGCTATAATTTATTATTCACTAATAGTAAATAAAGCTACAGAACTTGTGAACCTTTTCAAGTAATTCAAGCATTAATTCGTGAAATCATTGAAGCTTTGCATAATTTGATTAAAAAAAACCTTACTGTAGATGAAGATTTTAAAGCTTACCTTACTATTCGAACTCCAAAAATTGCTGAAACTGGCTACACTTTTCTTTCATCCATTCAACAAAATTGTTTAGGTTCAAGGGCCAAGCTAAGTCTCCATCATAGTTTTCAAGATCTAGAAAGCTAATCTGCAAAAACGATAAAGTGGCAGGTTTAATTAAACATGCGAGAGCTATGAAGAAATGATAGCAGAAACATACTTCCTTACATAAACGAAGAAAACCCATCCAGATCTAGAAATTAAATTTGGGTTTTTGATTAAAAAAATATATGTTACAAACAGGTGATAGGGAATCAACGCAGGACAATAACACAACAAATCAAGATATCCGGTTTTGAAAGCAAAAGAGAGAGTGTTGGGTGATGAGAGAGACTTAACAGAGAAAAGAACAGTGTTTTTTATTCTTATTATTAAATTAGCCCAACAAACTTAAGAATTTAGAGGAATGGCACTGGTTGAAAAAGATTCGGCGAAACAATATAGTACTGAATATAGTACTGAAGAAGTAAAGAAGAAAATAAAGTTTAGATCTGGCATCCTAGCGGTTAAATATTTACCGCAATGGACTTTAAATCTTTAAAGAGAAACTAACTCTCGATAATTTTATGGTGGAGGATAAGACTACTTAGATAGGAGCAGGAGGTGGATCCAATCATGCTACTAATAAGCTTGGATTATCCAATAAACAAAGTAGACATAGATAGATAGATGGGTTATGTTTATATATTTCGGGATTACTTAAATATTGTATTTTTGAATTATTTTATATATATATTGCATATATATATGTTTTTTTTTTTGAACTCTTATGTCTACTTATGATTATGGAATATGAAAATATGTTGAGTTTAGTTAGAATTTATTGATTATGATTATTGTGGTTTTTTTGTAGGTTTTTTTAAGCAAAATAAAATTTTGGGTATAGTTTCTATATAAAAGAAACTTTGTTCAAATTCTAATAAAATTGTAAATATTTTAACTCTTTAAAATCATAAAGTAAATAAATTTTAGATTAACAAAAACCATGATTTTATAAACTTTTTCAGGCTTAAAACACAAAAATGACCCAAAACCATACAGCGGTCAAAACATCTAACCGTTTTGGCGACTGTCCAGCCATTTTATCAAATGTCCAGCTATCTCTCAAAACAGTTTCCTTGAAAATGTCATAGTTTTGAATGACATGGAATTAGATGTGATTCAGAAATGCAACATTTTATTAATTTTGTGGTTGTGTACTATGACATTAGTTGTCACGGTTCTGGACCGTGACATTATTAAAATATTGTGTTTCTAAACCGCGATATCCTTGAACTGTGCTATTTCGCTAAAACTTTTTCATCCTGTGCTATTTCAGCATTTAATTATATTTTGGGTGTTAATTGCCCAATTTATCAAAAAAAATAGGGATAATATTGGGTCTCACACATAATGCTAGGATATTTGTTTGAAACAACGATAACCTTATAAAACGTAAGCCAAAATAAATTATAAAGGTCAATTTCAATTAACCAAATGTAGAAGGATAAAATTGAAGAAAAACAAATCAATAAAAATCCAATATTGAATGATGAAATTGAAAAAAAAAAGACTTTCTAAAATACTTTGAGAAATCTTCGCAAAGTTAATCAAGACAAATCATCAACCCTAACCTGAAATCAACTAAATGTAGATTGAAAAAAAAATTAAGTAACCATAAGAAAAATAAAAGGCACCCCAAAAAAAATAGGATAGGCAAAGCGCCCGAGCTTAGGTGGTCCAATGCACCTAGACCTTAATATAAAAAAGCCCGATCTTGTGGGCTTGGGGCAAGCCCGCACGCCTGAGCTAGTTTTTTTTAAGGGGTGGATAACCTATATATCATCCGTCCTAATTTTTTTAAAAAAAATAAGAAGCAAGTGACATGCACCTATTATGACAGACTTCCTTTCATCTGCCTGCTCGGAATCAGGCCATCGTAGAGGTAACCAGAAAATTACAGGGGTGTTTTTCGGCCTAAAAAAATATTTTTCAACTCATTTTCACCTAAAATAACTAATAAACACCCCTGGAACCTAATGAGAAAACAATTTATCAACAAAAAAGGGCCTAAGAGTACAAAATCAACGGGATAAAAACTTTCTTTTGTCATCTCGATCTACTTTTTCAGTTCATATGGAAGCCCAACACCTTCATAGCATTGCTCTTATTAAGAGAAACACATTGAAACCAAGTTTGTCCATTTTTTCAGTTAGAATCGAAACAACCAATTTCTTTTTATTTTTCATCTTTCTCTAGAAATTCCCTCTCATCTTAGGGACTAAAACGTGAAGAAAATGAAGTCTTGGACTAAAAATTAAAAAGCATAAAAAATAAGGTTTAAAAATAAAAACAAAAAAATAAGTTTAGGGACTTAAAATGCTAAAAACGTGCCACAACTACATTAATCCCAAGAAAAAATATTATATAAATTTTTTCCCATGTTAATTTTTGTACTCATAGTTTTAATTATATTTAATCAATAAAATTTAATTTGGTTTTACTAAATTGAATATCAATTTAATCTCGAAATCTCTTTTAAATATTGTGAGAAACTCTTGTGATCCTAACCGAGTTAAATAATTAACCTAATCTTAAATTAATTAAATTTTAAAGGATTAAATTAAAAAAAAAACTATAAAAAAAAATTAAAGAACCAAGATGAAGAGGGAAAAAAAAAACACTGTTACAGTCCTCCATGGCGATGGGCAATAGTCTTTTTTCTTTTCTTTTTTGTTAGTTAGAGAGACAGGGTGTCTATGCTAATTCGCTTTTGTAAAGGATAATAATCCCTTTCTGTTTTTGCTCGTTTGAGAAATAGACGGCTACAAAGATACTATGAGGAATTAATTTTCGAAATAATATCGGGTAACCAAATTACTCGAGGCAAAGAAGAACGTCATATCTTATTTAAGAAAAGAAAAAAAAAAGTGAAGAAAACAGAACATGAAAAAACAAGGTTTCTTTTTATTGACGATCAGATTTTGTTTACAAGAGTAATGAAACACTCATGTTAAACATGGACCTTATTTAAACAGAAGCTCTGACCTGGTAAATTTTTCGGTGCAAGTTACTAGATAGGTATAAAAATGCTAACGGAATTACTTGACATGATTAAAAACGAAAGGATAAGTTTCCTTTTATGATGATCAATCCTTGAGAAGCTCAATCCTGAGAGTGCCAATGGTAGCCTCACCTATAGTTGTTACCGGCACCAAAGTCACCACCACACTTTCATCATCTTCAGCTTCCAAATCCTCCAATAGCTCAGAAATTCCCAACCTCAAACTTGTCTTTACTGTCTTGTTACGATTATGAGGCACATTTACAAAGGTTCCAGCAAACTCTGCGTCGTCTGCTTTACTAGGTGTGTCAGGCACGTCATTTATGAGCACGTTAAACTTTACATATAGATCTATTCGATACTCAATCCCTTCAATCACTAAAACTTCTTCTGCTTCTTCTTTTTCTTTCTTACTTCTCTTTTTATTAGGTCTCTGAACCACAACACTTACAGTTTTGTTTAACAGACCGATTGGTTTTGTTGGGTCTGCCGTATCTACTGGCACTGTCGGCTTTGGTTTGTTTGGCTTTCGTTTTGGTCTAGCATTGATCCAGGGACTAGCAACATCTTGAAACCCATATCTCAACTTTGTTGTGTCAAGACAATCCCTAATTTTAACTCGGACTAGATTAGCGTTCTCATCGTAGAAAAGAAATGCTGCGTCGAGCCAATCAGGGTCGGTGAAATTCTCTCTTTTTCCACCTGGTAATTTCTTCCATACTTCCCACAATCGGTCAATGTTCCCATGATGAGCAAAAAAGATGGGATCTCTCGCGGCTGCATAGAAAACACCCATGTTTTCACGATTCGGTTGGTCTGCGTCACCGGTCCAGATGTGAACTGTAGTGTGTGGGACATCCTCGAGTGAACCAGCTCCAGGTTCTGGTTCATCTCCGGCACGGTAAGGTCGACCCATAAAGAGCGTAGGATACTTGGCAGTCACCACTTGCCTATACATTACATTAAGATTGCTAGCCACTTGAACTGGGTCTGGCAAAGGAAAGTCTACTCCGGGGAAGTCAAGATCAACAATTTTTGGTGGCTGGTGACTCTTGTCACGGAGCGGGTCATAGACTGCCGATTTAGGGTCGGCAAAGAAGGCTGGTATTTGCATGCCCTGAGGGGAATCCCAATTCCAGAATGGTAAAGCAAAAGTGGGATCATTAATCAGTTTGCCCAAGATTCTCTCGTAGAAGTAGAGATAGTATCTATGCCAGGGAAAGAACAGCCAACTAAAGTGAACTTGATAATTCAAGTCTGGCATCCCTACTTGGTGATAACCACCATCACAATAAGCACAGTGGACATTGGCTTGCTGTGTGAAGTTACGTGGGTCATCTTCAGGGAGTTGTTTCATTAGAGCAGTGGCTCTATTATATTTGGCAATGTAGTTATCATCAACTAGATGAGCAGGGCGTCTAATTCGCAATGGCTCATTTTGAGAAGGGAGCTTGAAGTCGATGATCTTCCTTGTTAATGGAGGGCAACAGTTTGTGGGATTTTCAGGATCAGGCTCGTTTATTACGCTACAGTCAGCTATGTCCGGAGGTTGGATTGGCTTAGCATAAGCAAATGGATCGCTGAGATTGGTTGCCCCATAGAGACCTCCTAGACCAATGAGGACATCCCTTCTCGTGGAAGGGTTCTGGTGATCATCATTTCTGGCTTTGCATGAAACTGTATGAAAATTGGGATGGCTTTGATTTCTAGCTACAAATGGACCGTGTTTTTTCAGGATTGGGGGGCACAGAGAGGAGGTGGAAATGGCAGACGGGGAGGTGGTGAGAGGAGGAAGGTTATAGGCCATGGTTTGGAAATTGGTTGTTTTGTGATGGATAAAGAAAAGTTAAAGTCCCTTTTTATAAGATGAGGGAATAATAATTTTAGTACAATACTACTTTTCATTTAGTAACTTATTAATTAAAGTTGATAACGAAATATTGCTATTTCCTATGAGATCTTGACAAGTGGCGAAATCAATTTGACTTTTCAAAAGGTCGTTTTATTTTGGATGATCACGCATGCAGCAGGCTACCTTCCACCCGTACACTTTTTTCTCTCTCGATTCTCTTGCATTCATTCATACTTTCTACTAAAATCTTACTTACTTTTCGTGCTTGGAATCAAATGATCTTATTACAAAATAGTACTTCATGCTAAAAAAAAAAAAAAAAGGTCCAGGGACATTAAAATTTTAATTAATTATTATACAAAAAAATAATAAAATGCGACCAATGAACTTATTAATTATTATTGTAAAAAATAATTAATGAAAATGCAAAATATAAATTCACAATGTGACTTTTCATATTTTTAAATATTATATATTTTCCAGCTAAATGCTACAAGTATGATTGATTCTAGTGTTAAGAAAGTTCTAATAAGATTTCTCAAATATATTTAATATATTATTTCATAGTATAAATATTTAACATTTATGTTATTAGCGTCTAAATTTTTTATCCCTCAATTATGACCTAGAAAATACATATATATTAACTACCTAAAAAATTTGTGTTGTATTAGTAAATGTCCTATAATAAAGTTTAAGTTATTAAAAGACTTCTTACAAATAATTTTATATTAATTTTTTAAAACATTCATTCAAGTGAAAAGAATTTAAATTTGAAATTTACATGAATCCACTATTATTTTGTATCAAGTTTTTTTTATTCTGATACTATAATAGTTAATCATTCAACTCAAAATGATAAACTATTAAATAAAATTTTAAAAATAATTTTATAATATTTTCTCAACATTAAAAATAAAAATATACTATCAACTTTGATAGTAAACATTAAAATAAAGGTATTTTAAGTTAAAAAAAA
>Ga0325414_1006937_pt1 | contig 12043 bp, 8 predicted proteins | sample PopdelMetagenome_8_FD_206183 | JGI IMG/M metagenome (GOLD analysis project Ga0325414, IMG submission 206183) | Populus deltoides microbial communities from Bellville, Georgia, United States - Leaf-PdKOR-R3 | ecosystem: Host-associated > Plants > Phyllosphere > Phylloplane/Leaf | place: USA... | reverse complement strand
GCATTGCAAAAGGAGATAAAGGATAAAGAAGAGGAGATAAAGAAAAAAGATGATTTTATTCTTGAAATGAAACGACAGATGGATTCCATGAAAGAATATCTTGTGAACAATCTTGGATACCATGGTGAGACATCAAATATTGATCAAGGTATGCCACCACCTTTGACTCCATCAATATCGCCACCTATGGCTCCTCAGATAATGACACCTATGGGTCCTACATCTCAACCAATTTTTCGACCTACACCTCAACCTTTATATCCTGATCAATCTCGTGTCGATCCACAATATCATGGTTCGTCTTCGCAATCAGCACCATGATTGTATCTTTTGTTGTTTTTTTTAGTGTATTTGAACTTAAATGTATTGATGCAAGTTTAACTAAATTTTTATAATATGAATATTATTTTTATTTTGTTTTTTATTAATTATAGAATTATTTTTAATATTAATTAATTTATGGTGGTTATATATATTCTACAACTTTTAAAATCTCCATAAATAATTAAATAAATAAATTAAAAGTCAGTTTAATAAATAAATAAAAATTAATTTAATAAAAACAAATGCAATCACCAACGGATTCTCCATTGGTGATTGCAACTGTCGCATGAATCAGCAATGGAGAATCCGTTGCTGATTCACAAAACTAGCAATGGATTTATTCGTTGCTGCCAAATCAGCAACGGATAAATTCGTTGCTAAAAAATCAGCAACGACAAATCTGCATCCAATTTTTGTCGTTGTTGATTCCGTTGCTAAATTGTTTTAGCAACGGATTTTAGCATTATTTGCAACGGAATAGTCCGTTGCTAATTACTCCATTTTTTAGTAGTGACGGAACAATTTTCATCTCATTTTAAATCTCGGTCCATTCCGGATTTTTTGGCTAAATTTCGGTCGGAACGTTCCGGTTTTATTTCATATGTTCCGTTCCGCTCTTAAAAAGCTATTGAACCTCGTTCATTTTAATTAATTAAACCACCCAAATATAAAAAGCTCTTTTTCATTACTATTTTCAATAATAATGATATTAATAATAATATTGAAAATTATTATTACTATTTTCATTAACAATGATATTAATTTTTTAAAATTAGATTAATCACTAATATATATGGTTTATATTTTTGTTGTTTTTTACATGTTTATATTTTGTAGGAATTTGAGCAAAATAAGGGATGCTTTAGATTCCATTAGCCTTGAAAACATTGACTTAACTTTATATTTAAAATATTGTGTTAAAACATTTTACTTGCATAATATTTTGATATTTTATTTAAGTTGAATTACTTTAAGTTAAAGATCTATTTAATCTTGATTATTTAGAAATATTTTAAATTTTGAAATTATATTTGTTTGGCATTGTGTTTGTATTGCATAATTTAAAATTAATTTATCTTGAATTTGAATTATGTTTTGTTGAATATATATATATATATATATATGAACAATACAACCCCGAAATGGCACACCGAAACACTCTGAAACTGAAACATTTCATTTTAATTGAAAAAACAAAACACCTACCAAAATGGAATTGACAACCTTGATATGAACGTCCCATGGCTAAGATCTCTATGATTAAGTTAGAACTTGCCACACTAACCATGAGGGTCAAAATAAAAGCCCAATTCATCCATGAAGGAGAAGAGATAGAATGAGGGCCCAACCAAGCTCAACAAGACCGAGCCCCTGAAGAGAAAGAGAAAGAGAAAGAGAAGGAAGAGAGAAATGGGAGAAGAGAGGGAAAGAAGAAGAAGAGGCTCAACCAGACCAAACAGGCCTAATGGAGCCTAACCAGGCCCAACAAGCCCTACCAGGCAGGGGGAAGAAAAGAAAGAAAGAAAAAACAAGTATGGATACCGAGAAGAAGGGAGAGAAAAGAAGAATAAGATGTTGGAGTGCCATTGAAGCATCGTCGACATGCGTGGGACCTTTTGTGGCGAGCCTCTCTTTGACGAATCCAACATTACCAATAGAGGCTGGACGACCCCGTAACCCACTTAAATTTGGCAGATGCAACATGTGCTAACTAGTTTTTTCATAATTTTTCATTTCAGCCCTTGTTTCTTGAACAACTCTTTAATTTAGTCTCCAATTTGGCTCAAAAAGACTAGTGAAAGGGGAAGGGAAGAAAACGAAAGAGAAGAAAATGGGTCAACCGGTCCCGAAAGGCACAACCCAACCGAACCTAATAAGGAAGAGAAGTGGAGAAGGAAAAAGAAAGGGAAAAGAGAGAGAGAGAGAGAAAAAGAAGATTCACGTGTCAAACAATATCTAGGCATACTCGCGCGACTGTAACCATCTACGAGTATTTTTAATTTTATGCAGCACCCATTTGATTATCTATTTTACAAGAAATCAGTATATGCACATATATATAAATTGCTATCACGATGCTTACTTGAAAGCCTTGTTTCATAGATTGACCGTCTTGACATGATCCAGACATGCAATTCCTTTTCAAAGTTATCCACACAGAGAGGATAATTATTCTTTCTGTATGTGTCAATTTAACGTGACCCGAGGTGTCTAAATAACTAACAAGTTCACCGGTAACAACGTAGAACTCATAACTGTGTCGTACTAGCTGTTTCCCCTCTGACATTTGCGTTTCTTGTGCTGTATCGATCGTAGCAACTCTAAGAAACCAAGATTGGCAGAGCTGCTATTTCCAATTATTATTAGTTGATTGATTAAGCGATATAAACCAACCTACCTAGCTAGACACACTTAATGTGTACACGCTTCAACTAATTAATTTAGTAATGTTTTTCAGCTGACTCAGCCTGGCAATTAAGCGATTAGAGGTCGTCAAACATACAATTAATTAAGAACAATATATGATCATGCATGTATTTATATATGTTGCGCATCACAGATTAATATTTTTGACATCAAATTAATCACTCACCATCACGTTTCAATTAATTAATCAACTAATGAATCCTCAAACATTGAATTGATTGATTCCTTTTTTTTTTCTTTTTCCGTCAACGTATAATTAAAAGTAAGGGTTAGCTAGTTAATTATGCCAAGGGGCTATGTATGCTTGTCATGGAGAAGAGATCCACGGTTTTAAGTGAGCCTTGGGTTTGAGCCGATGGATGGAAACGTACGGCAGCGTGCATGATCAATGAGCAGCTGCCAGAAGGCGACAGCACAACAGTCAAGCAGAGTGAGTGCATGTTGCTTTCTTTTTAATTGGTTGAGGACAAGTAGAGAGAGGGGAGAGATAGAGGCAGGCACCGTGCCATTATCCCTTTCAATTCCCCTTCTAGAAGAACCGCTTGCTTTGCCTTTAATTTGGAGCTGCAAGCAGAAAGAAAGAATATCACTCACTCACTCATCTTGATCTTAAATAAAAACAATAATGAATCGTAAGAAAATGGTTTTTATTGAAAAGCACGTCAAAACAATATCATTTTGTCCTTCAATGATAATGAATTCTTGACGACGGTGGTGCGGTCGCAATGCGGAAGCACGCTCTTGGAGCCACGTGGCAAGTTAAATCTTCCCGGCATCGATTGACTTTTTAATAGGTTGTCCGCAACTGATTTTTCCGAAGGGAATCTTAAAAAGGTTTCTAGAAGGAGCAGTTGCCTTGCCTGCACGTACACTTGTATGGTTTGTCTGAGCACGAGCACTGGCTGGCAACCTCCATGGATGGATAACTCCAATGGAGCTTGCTTGTGGAGAAGGAAATCTAAGCGGTTTGGTTTTTGTCGTCAACGATACTTCATTAGAAGCCGACCTCCTCTTCTCTCCATTGAATTAATTGCTTTGCTTCGCCCTGCTGGACATTTGCAGAATCATCAGTAATTGCTCCCTCCCTATCTGCTTTTCCTTTCACTTGTAAACATAACCCGTCGGTTCAATTGGGATTCCCACAACCATTTCAAATCATAAAACCTAGGGCTAGAATTTAACCTGTCGGTTCAATTGGTCATATTTTAGAAGTTTAACCTGAATTTAATGGAAAGGTCATATTTTAGAAGTTTAACCCGAAATTATAAAACTTGTATTATCTTAATATTTTTTCTCATATTTTAATTTTTTTTATTAAATTAAATTTATTAATTGCATCTTGACATTTAATTTTAAACAAGAAAGAATTTTGTTTTTCTAATTTTTTTAAAATTAGTATTCTTTTATTTATTTTTATTAAGTTATTCGGATATTAATTATATCTTGAATTATGAATTCAATAACTTCATTAAGTTTAGCTTGACTTTTATTTTTTATTTTTTAATATTTTTAAATCTTGAATTAATAATTATAATCCTTAATTTTATTTATTTATTTATTAAAGATATATATCATTTCAATATTTTTTTATAATAAAAAATAATAAATCCACACGGTGCAGCGCGAGCCATCCATTACAAAATGACAACGGAAAACGACTACGATCGACAAAGGCCATGGGGATGGGCTTCTAGAAGATGTAAATTTATTGATGGGGTTGGGGTGGCTATGGATATAAATTGACATGTGGACCTGCAACTCTTTATGTAGATATAAGGTAGGCAGGGGAGGGCACTGATTGCTATCTTTACCACTCCCGCCTGTCTTTTCCTCTTCCCCGCTGCGCTCTCATCACCCACCACCACAAAGCTGAATCACACACAGATCAACAGTCACCATTTATAGCCCTACCACTTGCCGGCCAGCTACTGCGCTCCGCATCTTCAACCCAACTAAATCCATTCGAAATAAACACCTGTACAGCACGACTCTACAACCGTCCTTCCCCATTTATATCCGCTAAATACATACCGACCCTTTATACATAAAGGCTTGTTGAATGTAGGAGATTGTTCACAAGAAGGGAAAACAAAATGGAAGAACCAAAAACTAGTGTCAAGCTAAAAAAAGCACTACAAGATGATCAAAGGCAGCAGCTGATTCCAGGCCTTCCAGATGAGATTGCCATGGAGTGCCTGGTGAGAGTGCCTTATCAATTCCATTCCAATATGAAGTCAGTTTGCCATACCTGGCAACGCTTGATTTCCCATCCTTCCTTCTATCAACAAAGGCTCCAATCTGGCACTGCCGAACATCTTGTTTGCCTTGTCCAACCTCTACCCCCGAGAAACCACTCCACTACTTCTACTACTACTGATGATGACGACGATGATGATCCCCTTATCAGCAGCAGCAGCAATAATAAAATACTTAAAAACGAAGACAAGCAAGAGGAGCAGCAGCACATACACAGCCCACCTCAGTATGCACTGAGCACCTATAATGCCACGCATAACATCTGGCAGAGGACAAGGCCTCCAGAGGGATCACGAATTCCCATGTTCTGCCAATGTTTAGCCCTTCCATCCTCTGGCAAGCTACTCCTTTTAGGTGGTTGGGATCCTATCACCCTGGAGCCAGTCCCTCATGTATACATCCTGGATCTCATCGAGACTACTGGAGCTGCCTGCAAATGGAGACGCGGAGCTTCAATGTCAGTGCCACGCTCTTTCTTTGCCTGTGGTGTCGTTGGACCCTCTACAGTGTGCGTGGCAGGAGGGCATGACAGTCAGAAGAATGCATTGCGATCGGCAGAAGTCTATGACGTGGAGACAGACCAATGGGAAATGTTGCCAGATATGATTGAAGAGAGGGATGAGTGTCAGGGATTGTCTTGGGAGGGGGATTCCAAGTTCTGGGTTGTGAGTGGATATGGCACAGAAAGCCAGGGGCAATTCAGGTCTGATGTTGAGTTTTATGATCGCCATACTGGGTGTTGGTCTAAGATTGATGGGGTTTGGCCTTTTTCGACAACTAGCCCTAGAGTAGTCACAACTACAGTTTGTGTCAGCAGGGACAAATACCAATGGTCATGGTTCTTGGGAGGTGAACAACAGTCGCAGCAGCAGCAAAGCAGAGAAGTAGTCAAGGTCAGTGACAACATTAGATTGGAAATAGTCAGTTCAATTCCACTTCCAAATTGCATAACTGGAACAACCCCATGTGTGACTGCTCTTGATTATGTTGGCCAAGAAGGTGGGAACCATCGATTGTTTGTAATGAGTGGCGGTGGTGGCAGGGGATCCTCAACACTAGCTTGTGGCGAATGTGAAGGGGAAGGGGCATTCCTCTCTGATGGATATAGCAATAACGGCACCATCAAGTGGAGGCATATCCACACTCCCGTGGGATTTTCTGGTTTTCCATACTCAGCTTCTTCTCTCGTAATCTGAGAATTTAACTTCTGAATAGCTTTTTGCGACTTCAAATTACTTGTAGTGATTGATGAAACATTTTTCCTTTCATCGGGGCTACAAAAACCACATGCATGCTACTTTCATACATCCGTGTGTAGCTTTAATGGATCTATAATATTGGATGCTCAACAATCTCATTTTCGATTCATTATATCTGGAGGAAAGAAAAAGAGAAGGAAATAAATGTTGGAATTAAAATTAAAAAAAAATGACTGAATGGAGAAAGGCACATCTAACAAGGGGGGTCGTGTGACATTGTTCAACCCTTTAGCACTCAAAGTTATTTAATTGAGTCCCTCTGTCAAAATATAAGCTCACATTGAATCCCTCAACATAAGTTTTTTTTTTTAATGAAATCCCTTCGTTTATTTCCATCTCTAACACCGTCAAGGGGTTCATGGGAGATGCATTAAGCATGTGGCACATTTCCATTGACTTCTTTGACATCCATTTTATATATTTATTTTAGACTAGGACAAAGATGCGTTGAGAGTAATCTGATTTCTCTTCTACAAGAGTAGCATGATATTTCCACCGTACTTCCTGCTCCTCCTCCCCCAATTTTCCTCGCATCCAATACGGTGGAGATTGAAAGAGGTTGAGTGGACGTACGTTGGAGATAAAAGTAAACCTGTAACGCTGCAGGATCATTGCGAGTGCAATCTTTGTTTCAGTAATTGAGAAGTTTGACCCCACACAATTCCGAGCCCCCATTCCAAACGAAAGAAATGCAGCCACGTTGTTGCTTTAGCAACTCCATCTGCAAATCTCTCTGGCTTGAAATGGCTAGCATCTTCTCCCCATATTCCAGGGCTATGGTGAACTGCGCCAATTGGAACAACGATTTCCGTGTTCGCTGGAAGAATAAACTTCCCCAATCTTACTTCCTTGTGGACTCTCCTTGCGATCTGAACAGCAGGACAATATAATCGTAGAGATTCATTGATAATCATGCTTACCTACAGGAAGAAATGAGTGAAAACTTGGATGTTGATCAGCTGAAAATTAATACACAGAATCTTAGCAATAATATACTTGTTCAAATTCTCTATGTTGGTAAATATATATAAATGCAGGACAGAAATGTAGCGAGGACGCATGGCATTTCCTCGAGCAATGCCACCAAGATTTTTTTCTAAAAGATGTTGTGCTTACAATCTTCAATTTTGTGATGCCTTCTGGGCTTGGATTTTGCAGACCAAACAATTAGAGGACCTCCTTCCTTGCTTTATCTTGCCAATCTGTGTAAATTGCCAGAAGAAGAAAAGTCCAGGCGAGTGAGGCTCTGGTAATTGTTTCATGTCCCACCAGCATAGAAGGATTTGCATTCATCAATCACGTCTTCAACAGATATTCCTTTTGCCTTATCGGTGTCATGACGAGCCGACAACAGTAATCCAAGAAAATCACTTCCAAGCCATCCCATTTGCCCTCCATGGCTGCTTTCTCTCTGCTATTAATCATATTTAGGAAGCAATTGCTTATGTCTTGCTGAAGCTTGTCTGATTCAATGTCATCAGCACTTAATTTCACAAATTTTCTGGAAGCGATAATTCAGAACTCAGAAAGGTTCTGCACTTATAGAAGGTAGATCAATAGATTTGCAAACCAATTACAACTTCTGTCTATGGCCACCACATTTAACAAGGCACAAATGGATATGAAGGAATTGGAGTAAGGTAGGAACCGTACCCGATTACAGGAATTGTCATTTTAAAACTGTTCCTGACAACAATGTCAACCATTGTTTCCAACATGTCAAATATATGTTGTCCTTCCAGGTAGCTGCTTCCAAAAGCTGTCCTGGAAATCATTTCTGATGTCAAAATCTTAAACTCATGAAACAACTCAATCTCCTTGCCATCGTGCTGTCTCCATCTTTCTAGCATCACCTCGACACTGGCAATGAATGCCGGAATCATGTTCTGTGAAAGAAGAGAAATTCTTTGATCTATATGAGTTGTTTTAATCTGTAAGAACTTCGAAAACAATTATGAAAACTGAAAATAAAAATAGCACTACTTTCAAGCACCCTGCATGGAAAGCATGGTTCGATATTTTTTGCAGCTTGAACCATTTTTCACCCTTGCTTGCTACACTTCCACCCCCCCAATAGCTTCTTCATATGTAAAATGTAGGGTCTCTTTCGGAATTCTCCGTTTTTATTGTTAAGGACTTGTTTAATCAGATCAGGTTCCGTCACAACAAGCAGGGCTTGAGGACCTTGCCAGAACAGAAAATTCATCCCTGGACATGATTGGCATGTAAAATAAAAAAAAGAGTAAGATTCCACCAAGTTGGTGCTTTGGGTAAAAAAAAAATAAAAATGATGAAATTAATCTACCATATAGCTTGATCCATGCGTGAATGTGTGGCTGTACTCTGGGGAGCAACTCATGAACATGTGATAACTCCAATGGAAAGCTCACGACACTCGTTCTCATATTGGTAATCTCTTTGGAGTTTCCATGGATGAATTTGTAAGAAGGGCATTTGATTCCTTGTGACCTCATCATAGACTGTATGCGAACTGGAGTCCACCATACTTTGTTCAAGAACATGAAAAGAAATGAGAGGAAGGCTAAACACACGAAACATGAGGGGTAAATGGGCATCGTCCCCATTAATGGTCGGGAATGAACCTGCTAGGAACACGGAATTGGATTACAGTCCTTGATAAAATTATATGAAGGGGCTTAGTGGAGATTATTATATTTTTTGGAGAGGATGAGGAAAGGGCTTCTTTAGAATGTTAACATTTGTGAAGACTATAATACCTTTGTATTTTCTTTTTATTTTATTGAAAAAAAGTAGTTAAATCCTTCTTAATTCGTAAATAATTATAAATTAAGAAAATTATATTTATTATAGGAAAGTGCACATGAAAAAAGAATCTTACAACATATATCTCCAAAGGAAAGCAAACATACAACTTATGTCTCTTTTATATAAGGGAAAATACTTTTTTAGAACGTCAACATTTTTTAAGACTATAATACCCTTGTATTCTTTTTTATTTATTGAGTAGGCTGGTTATTATTATTATTATTATTATTATTATTATTATTATTATTATTATTATAACACTTACAAATTAAGAATTCTAGGAGAAAGAATGGATGTAAAAGGAATTTGACAAACAACAAAATAAGAGATGAATCTTATTTTAAAAATTAATAAAAAATATAAACAACTCTCAATTTCTTAATAGTTTAAAATTATATGAACATGTATATAACTTTTATTCATTCTAGGAAAGTATGGATGTAAAAGGAATTTCACAACATAAATTTCCCACAAAAAAAAAGGATTTTATTTAAAAACAATAAAAATCTACAACACTAAATCTCTAGAGGTGATTGGCTTGAAAGGTTAGTGTTCTCAGAGGATAAAGATAGGCGGGAGATGGCCATTTACTGATGACCCATGAGAATGTCGAAGGTAGATATAGTAAATTTGTGCATAAGCAATAAGCATACAAGGGAGAAGCATCGTACTGGCTTTCATCTGGACAGAGGAAAGCATGTATGCATCCTGGCATCTCTAACGATTGTGAATTATAAATCTTTATTAAGCAAATGAGATACCTGTGATGACTCACAAACGCAAGGACAGGAACACTGTTGGATAGTTTTATTTTACTCCAATAATTAATGTGATTTACTCCCAAATCTTAATACCTTCTTCAAGATCAAACAAGAACACTGCCGCATGGATAGGTCTTGGGTAAATGCTCCATCATCCTTTGCGACAAACCACCAAGAAACAAAGGAAAAATTTCACCAGCCAAATGAGATTTAATCATTTATCTTACAACATTTGCGGTTTTTGACACCGTGAAAAGAATCATAAATATCTCCTCTACTTTCTACAAATGTTGAATCCAACAGCGGAAAAGGAGTCGTGAATTGAAGCACGCGTGGACTAAACACCTAATTGCACTGCCTGATATGAGGTGCTGAGGAAAAAGGGCATTCGATCCCCATGCAATCCACACCATGTACTTACCAGCTTAAATCCCGCAAATGATTTTTCCATTTAAAGGAGTTGCCAGTCATCCTCGTGTACACAGCCCTCTACATCATTCATAGTCATCACACCAAGGGAATCATCTGACCGAACCTCGCCACTATCATGCTTTAATAATTTACGGGAATGAGCCACTGTAAACAAAGGTGCACCATTTGATTCGTCTGTCAGCTTGGATGCCAGCATACAGAAATCATCAAAATCATCTGTCAACCAGAAAAAAGGAAAAAAAAAAAGAGGGGGTGGGGGGGAAGCCTAGTTAACAGGTTGCATTTGAAAAGATAAAATAACAACAAACCAACACAATTCAACTAGCAACCTTTGTCTCGACAATAAAATCCAATTGCCAAGGATGGATCAATCAAGTCCAGAGGGATGTGCCGCACAACACTGCTTGAATTAAAAATTTTGTTTAGCAAAGTCTAAACCATTTGCTGCCATTGGTAACTAAACAAGAAAATAAGTCCCTGGATAAGCTTACTTGCAGTGGTAGGATGAAGTATTGGCCTCTACATCATCTCTGCTAACATTGACCACCTGAAGACCCAAGCACCAGCAAGAATATCATCAAAATATTAACACGTGCTCAATCAACTGAATTGATGGAAAGTAGGCAACAATATCACTATTCAGCTTGGTACAATTAGAAAGAAATGAGAAGAGAACAAGGAACAAAGACGTGCAAGAGAAATCAGTTTGGGATGGAAACAAGTGCTTGTCTCAATAATCTTAGCAAACAACTTTTGGAGGTTCATGATCGATATTGCAGGATTGGAAGAGGAGAATTTTGTGGCTCATGCAAATGCCAACTGAAAAGAGGGAGACAATGATGTAGGACAGGGATACGAGAGGGGAAATAGGAAGGAGACATGGGAAGAAAGGAGCAGAGGAAGAGGGAGGAGATAAAGACAGATGAACCGACATATTGAAAAAAAAATAAAAAAAATCAAATTATCAATAACCATTCCAGCTTACCTTAAAATAGTATATTTGATGCCTATGTAAAGTCCTAAACGCTAATGAAAACCTAAAATGAAATAGAAATAATAAAGTCCAAAACAAAATAAAATCCCTGATTAATTCTAAATATCTTAATAATCTAAAATAAATAGATTCACCAAATAGCATAGAATAACATCTTCCAACTTCCTAGAATAAATATTCATAAAGATCCTCCATTGGACTAGTATGTTAGCTACCACTGTCAAGAAGAGAAGTTATCTGCATTACAACCCTATATGCTGCAGAAATCAATCAAATAATAATAATAATAATAGTTATTATTATTATTATTATTATTATTATTAAACGCAACAACTTCAGTGTAAAAATCAAATAATAAAACTAGTTTGACTTGGATACTGCAACGAACCACATATATGGAGATCTTTAGGGATCATTAGCCAGATGCTTTGGTCACTAATAAGTATCTATATTCATCAAAAGGAATAAAGTTAGATTTGTTATAACCATGCTCCTAACACTAATGCTTAGCCCAATCCTCCAAACAGACTAATTTTGGAAGTTCATAGACTAATATGAATGTAACATAAACAATCATTTTTCATCTTGATTTTCTGTAAAAAAGGTTCCACAAATCACAAAAAATACAAATGTTGATTGAAGATTAAGAGTCATCAACTCCTAATTCCTAGTATCATGATTGTCATGTAGAAAATCGTCAAAGCATACTATTTCCCTAGAGTGTTTTATCATGCAAGCATCAAGTTAACATTCGATCCACAGTCTAGGAGCCTGTTATAGACTTTAACAAACATTTTGTTCTT
>Ga0325414_1006936_pt1 | contig 12043 bp, 7 predicted proteins | sample PopdelMetagenome_8_FD_206183 | JGI IMG/M metagenome (GOLD analysis project Ga0325414, IMG submission 206183) | Populus deltoides microbial communities from Bellville, Georgia, United States - Leaf-PdKOR-R3 | ecosystem: Host-associated > Plants > Phyllosphere > Phylloplane/Leaf | place: USA... | reverse complement strand
GGATCAAGGGTATTTATATTTTTATATTTTAAATAATTTATTAATTTTACTGTACTATTATAATTTTTATTTTCGTATAAAAAATAGCAATTATTTGATCAATGATGAAGCTAGCTTCAAGCTAACCACAAGGTCAATAAAAAGCTATATTAATTTTTTATAGTTTTGCATGTGTAAAAACACAAATCAACCAGGAAATAAAAAGCTAAGGACCAAGTGGAGAACAGCCAACTGATTTTTGGACATGAACTTACAATCGACAATTGGGCATCGAACCCTAACATCCCGTTCTTGCCTGTCCAGGCTCCAATGACCTAAGAGACTGAGATTTCCTTAGTCCTTAAATTACCTTGGTTAGGGTTTGGTTACAAAAGACCCCCTGATCAACTCATAAATCAGAATGTTAATTACATCGAAGTGACAAATTCCCTTGAGCTAGAACAATGGTAACCTCGTCAAGGGCATGGTGGGGGTGACCATGGTCTTTTTAAATCGTGAAATCAACTTTCTCGGTTAAATTTTTCAAGTTACATGTGGTTAGTGTTTTAAAATAAAAAATACAAATATAAAAAATAATAAAATATATTTAATTGAAAAAATAAAAATAAAAATAAAAATAAAAATATAAAAAAATTACGAGTTTTAAAATGAATTTATATTCTTTTAAAATATAAAAACAATATAGCATGCTTAAGGAAAAAAAAATCTTTCTCGTTCTTTATCTTTATTCTTAATTTCTATGTAATAATAAAATATATTTGGTTTTTTTAATACACTTTATTTGTTTCAACCAAACTTTCTCCTGCATCATTTCACTCCTCACTTTCAAACACGATCTGCATTAACTGCGATCACAAGTTCACAACCAAACAAAATATGTTTTTCTTTTAACTGTTTTTATAAGTATTTTTTTTATCAACTTTATTGTATTGTAAGTCTGTGATTGATAATACAGGTGATTAATTTTTTTGTCAGTTTAGTTTTTACCTAAAAAATAATCAAATTAAATTAAAAAAATACAGCTTAAACTGATCGGTTTGGTTATTTTATATTAAAAATAAAAAAACTATATTGTTTCTTGAGTTTTTTTTTTTTAATTTCTAATGAGTTTAGTTTAGTTTTTTCGGTTTGACTCGGTTATTAATTTTGGTTCGGTTTTAGATTTATAAAACCGAAACCAAACCAAACCGGTCGACTTTTTAACTATTATAATCGAGTTTTTTCACAGTTTAGTTTTTTTCAATTATTTTTTTAATTTTTTCAGTTTAATCGGTTTTTTAAAATTTTTTCTCTCCCTTAATTAACAAACAAAAACTATTCATGCTAGCATAAAATTACAAAATCACCGTTAACTTTTGCCCTTATCTCCCTTGCCATTAAATTAGGAAAAATAAAAAATAAAACGTGGAGATCGTGGTAAACTCTTTACATTGCCTTCGAGTACAATACAGTGACCTTACTGATTAATAATTGCATTTATAATTCATGGTAGGCATTCACCATGCACATAGATTATAATGACTATTGATTATTTTTCTTAATGCTCGTTGCACAAGAAAAAAAAAAACTTTTAACGAGTCGAGAACAGAGGCATGAGAAATTATCGGGTATATACACACACACACAGACACCTGATGGGACACAATTCTAAAATCACAGAGTATTCTGTCATTGTTTTCATTACAAAAATTTATTTACGGCATAATTTTTTATATTTGTTGATGGAATATTCTATCAATACTTTTAATATTTTTTTGGCAATGATTTGTAGGTGAATAAATAAATAGTATACACGGTGAAACATGGCAAGAATCGCTGATAATCATTAGCCTTGTCAGTTAGATTATATTACATCATTGTTTTTGCTCTGTTGTCGGTTATGTTTTCTTTATAATATAAAAAAATATTTATGTGTTTTTAATATGTTTTTCTAAAATTAAATTATTTTGAAATTAATTTTATATCATCTAGTCCACTTGACAAATTAAAAGACAATTCAAACTATCAATAAAAATATAATTTGATTTAAGAAAAATCAAGACAGTGTATTTTTTAAAAAATATTGAAATAACAATATATTAGATTAATCTGGCATAACCCGTAGAAAGTAAGTTAAAAAAATAATTATGAAACTCAATTTCCAATCAACCTAATATTGAGGGGTGAAATTAAAAAAAAACTTAATTAAAAAAAACATAATAAACCACTTGAGTCAAACAAAACTCGTGATTCAGGTTGTAAGACCAGGATAACCTCAGAAAATATAAACGAAAAAAAATTACGAAGTCTAATTTTCAATCTACTCACTGTTGAAGAATGAAATTAAAAAAATCAACTAAAAATAACAAAAAACCTCGAATCAACCAGTATAACCCGCAAACCAGGTTATAAGATCGTGATAACCGCATAGAAAACATGTAAAAACAATCAAATTTCCAGCCAATCCAATTTCAAAGGATTACATTGAAAAAAATATAAAAAATAACAAAAAAAATATAGGGTTTAGTCCTCAATCAATCAAAGTGATGATTTAAAAAAAAAATGATTAGAAAATAAATAAAAAAATTGATTCGAGTCAATACGAGTAATTTGAAAAATTTATAACCTGAGAAGAAATTTATAAAAAGTAAATAGAAATAAATTATGAAATTTTATATTTAATAAATTTAATATTAAATAATAAAATAAAAATAGGAAATATCAAAGAAGAAAAAAAAATCTTTTCACTGTTTATTTCTACAGTGAAAAGCCAGGCCTTAACGAATTGTAAATGTATATGCCTTTGTTGTGGGATACTGTCATGATTCTTGCCTAAGTAGAGTAGAAAAAAATGAAGAATACACGCGCCCGAGGATTCTTTATCAACTTATTCAATAACAATTTTTTTTTTAAGAAAACTTAGAAACCAAAAAGCTTATTTCCCTCACCAACATACCCAGGGTTTATAAATTTAAAATCTCATACATTATTTAATTTATAAATTACCGATTACCCATAAATCAATTCAACCCATAAAATTTCTAGATTATTTCAAGTTTAGTTAAATCAAGTTTTAAATTGAAGCATTAACCCTCATGAGTCATGATTTCAATTTTTTGAACAAATTTGAACAAGATTCGTGAGTTAATATAATTAAATATAAATACACAAAATAAATTTATAAAAGCATAGAATCTCAAAAGCAATCATTGAACCATGGATGTCAAATCGATATTTATATTAATAATTAATATTTCCATTTTTATGAGAGCAAGCAAGCAGATGCATCATGCATGAACTAACCTCAACTTACTTAGAGTGTTTTTTATTGTTTTTGTGTTTAAAATTATTATTTTTTAATTATTATGAATTATTTTAATATATTAATATAAAAATAAATTTTAAAAAATAAACAAATTATTTTAATATATTTTAAAATAAAAAATACTTTAAAAAACAATTAAAACCACAATCCCAAAACCAGCTTAATCCAATTTACTAAATTTCAAGACGTAAATGGAGGGAAACATTAAAAAAAAAAAAAAAAAGGGACGAAAACAACTATAAACCACGCATAAGTAAATTGTCACTGAGGCTATCAACACCGACATATAGAAAGATGTCACGTGTAAGATTCCTGCAGCCACACGAGTACCTCTTTATCGCGTCACTACATGGTATCCTAACCCAATATAAAAATATCTACCCCAAAACTAGCTGTTCTCTCGCCTGCAAAAAACCCGAATCTCTCTTTCTCCATCCTCTCATCGAAAGCGAAATCGAAAAAAACAAAAAACCACTCGGAAATTAAACAACAAAACGGATCTCCAACATCACGAACCCGAGTAACTGAAACCCTAATAGCTGCGAAACTCTTTATCCTCTCTATCTCTAAAAGTCTACGCACGTGAAGGAACGAAACTAGGGTTAGGGTTAGGGTTAGGGTTAGGGTTAGGGTTAAGTTTCAGCTTAGAAAATTAGGTTTTTTTTGGTCCGAGAGATTTGAATTAGACCTAGACTGGAATTAGGATCAGGGTTGGTTTTGTGATGGAATGCGACGGTTGTGAGGGTGATAGAGAAGGTTGTTGTTGCTATCGTCGGGAATGACCGGAGGCCGATGCCACCGGCGAAAGAAGATGATGGGTAGGGGTCCTGATGGAGGTTGCGGCGCTGACGAGAGGCCTTGCCGTCCAGTTTCGAGGGTTCCGGCAGCCAATTCCCTCGCAAACGAACCTGAAATACCTCAACCAACAGTAAAGAAACCGACTTCACTCGAAGTCGATTTCTTCTCCCAAGCTAATAAGGTCTTAAGCGTGCACTCGCCATTCGATGTCGCAGAGAACGCGTCTGGTTCTGGTGTTCCAAGTTTTCCAATCTTGTCTAGTTTGCCTAGCCGGCTGGCTAGTTTGTTGAGGCAATCAGATGGCAGTAGAAAGAAACATAAAAGGTCTCATTCTGGCGTGGACAAGAAGTCTTCATCACGGGTGAGTGACAGGTCTAAAGGAGGGAATATATGGGTCGAGACTGAAGAGTTCTTTAGGGGATTGACATTGCCTGATATTGATGCTTTGTTTGAACTATCTTCTTTATTTAATTCTTTAGGTTATACCAAGTGTTTCTATATTCCTTATATTGGAAATGAGAAAATAGAGAGAATTGAGACTACTGCCACAAATTTGAAAACTGAGGAAAATCTGAATGGGAAGGCTGAAGGAAACAACACTAATGAACAACCTGACACAATTGCCAATGTGGAGAATGCAAATGATAATGTGGAAATGGATTGTGTGGATGGAAATGGAAAAAGACTCATAGTGAAAGATGAGGGCAATCAAGAGGATGGACAGTTTATGGAAATCGACAGCGTGGCTACTCAAAGCGATGGAGCTGAGTGTTTGACCCAGGAGGAAGCAAATGGTTGCTCTGTTTCTGATTTTTCTAGCAGTGTAGAATGGCTTTTAGGTTGTAGGAATAGGAATATATTGACTTCTGAAAGGCCTTCCATGAAGCGGAAGCTTTTAGGCAGTGATGCAGGGTTGGAGAAGGTTTTGGTTGGTCGTCCTTGTGAAGGAAACTTGTCATTATGTGATTTTTGCTGCAAGGGCGAGACGGGTAATGTTTCAAACAGGTTGATTGTTTGCTCTTCTTGCAAGGTTGCCGTTCATCTTAAGTGTTATGGTGTGCAAGGGGATGTAAACAAGTTTTGGTTGTGTTCATGGTGCAAGCAGAAGAGTGATGACAACGATTTAGTCAAGCAGTCTTGTGTGCTTTGTCCAAAGGAGGGTGGAGCTTTGAAACCTGTTAATGTAGAAAATGGTGGGTCTGTTCTTGAGTTTGTGCACTTGTTTTGTTCCCAGTGGACGCCTGAGGTCTATATAGAGGACTTAACGAAGATGGAGCCAGTTATGAATGTGGGGGGAATTAAGGAGACCCGAAGAAAATTAGTCTGTAATGTATGCAAGGTGAAGTCTGGTACCTGTGTTCGGTGCAGTCATGGTATGTTTTGTTGCTTACTTATTTTGTGCCATCATGCATTTATCATTTTTCTCTGGTTCCCCGTGTTGGTGTCTATCACAACTGGAGCCTGTTTGGCAGTAGAGCCAGTTTCTAATGCAGCTTACAAGTCATATTGTGCGAATGCTTTTTGTCGCTCAAGCTAAATTGTATCTGTCTTTTATTGAATTGAAGAATGAGAAAGATTGTTCTTTTTTTTTTCATTTCATAATTGATTGTTTTTTTCTCAATGACTAGCTGCCTATGATTCATTTGCATCCCGTTTTCTCCTAATTTTTGCCTTTCGACTAAGTCTTAGCAGGGTGCACCATATTTATTTCTTAAAAGGATGGACATAATCATAGTAATCAGCACGAGATAATGTCTGTAGAATATTGAATGAATTCCTTTGGAATTTTATTGCCGAAGTTATTCTTGGAATGAACTGTGAAATTTAACCATGGTTGGGCAGTTAATTTTATGTCCACTGTTATAAAAATAGATAATGATTATTGAACCACCTTCTTTTATCTGTGATAACACTGTTGATCTCCCTTGTATTCTTGAGCACTCACCAGGAAATGTCATTTTATTGCTCTTTTGTCAACTCAAGCTGATAATGTTCATGTTTGATAAGCTTATGGATATTATGATTTGCTCCTGAATTGAATCATCTGCTGTCATGAATGTAAATTTCTGAATCTTTTGCATCTTTCTCCTTGGACATTCTGCAATCAGGTTGTTGATGTGTAACTTCATACACTGTTTAACTTCCTTACCTTTTATTTCTGGCGACTGTATCTGATATTTTAGTTTTCAAACTGTATTCATGGGGGCTGGGAGGATTTGATGTATGATCACTCGGAATGGTGCAAAATGATCCATATAGCCAATCCAAACTAGTTTGGGATGAGGCCTGGCTGTTGTTGTTGCATATTCATGGGGGGTGGGAGGAGACTGGAGATGGATTGGGGTGGAAACTTTTTTTTTGTAGAAGGATGTAAAACATACCATTTGCAGTTTGGTATATGAAATCTCTACATTCTCAGGACTGTAAGATTCCCAGGAAAGTAACTCACGCTTCTTGAAGGGGAACGTTTGCTCTTCATGGAGGATATATTGCAGGCGATTTGACATCCTGAAAAAAAAAGCGATAAACAATATCTCTCACACTTGTGGAACTCTGACATTACCTGATACAAGCTCAATATTGCCTCAAATCTCAGAATATAGTCTCTCATAAATCTTTCTTTCCTGCACGCCAAACACCTAACTGATTGCAGTTGCATTTTTGCTGGATGCTGGATCACATGTTACATTTTGGTCAATAAAAGAATTAATAAAAAAATTCTATTAGGTGAATATCTCATTTCATTGTTATAATTTATGTTACGACCAGCACAATCTGGAAGAGTGCATGAATTTTGTTTAATTGTGAGTGAAGTCAATTAATCTAAATAAGTGTAGGATGTATTGGTTGTGTTCATATGTGATGAATTCCATGTTTGCATCTAATGAAACTTTTGCAAAAACTAATACAGTTCTTTTTGAAACTTTTGCAAAAACAAGGTCGAGGGCTTGGTCTAATGTCTAATACATTTGATAGACCTGTCACTGCATTTTGTGAACAGAGAATATGGTGATCGAGTGTAGCAAGGCATTGCTATGTAAAGTGTTTGGTGATGTATTGAGCACTAGTTGATGTTTGATGATGTATGTAGCAGCACTAGTTGTGATTGGGCATATTTTGGTTTGCTGTTTTACTTTATTGCCCTCGCTGTTTGGATGGATGTCTGTTAGCATTTGCTCTCAAGTGCTGAATCTTGTCTTTTTTGTACAAATCATGGAACCATGTGTTTCATGAGCCTTCACAGAAGAATGCCTGGTTGGATCTTGCCATGGTTTCTGGCTGGTTTTATTGCTATTTTACGCCCCGATTTCTGTGTTGGCTCTATCCAGCAAAAACATTTTAGGACTGTTCTTTGTTTTGTTTCTACTCAAGTTAATTGTCCAGTGTCCTTTCACCGTTTTCATTTTTTCCTGTCAAGATGATAACTACTAATATTGTTGTGCTGTAATTGTGCTAGTCTTGGGTGCTGCTCGCTCTTGCTTTGGCAGTTTTTAGCTTGAGAGTTTACCTAAAAAATTATTGGTTATGATGGCCAATACTGCATTGTGAAGATATGCTGGGCATCTCATTGTATCATCTTCCTTAACTCATTTTAACAGCCTCATTCCTGTTTATTCCTTGCAATATTTTATTCTCAAATCTTGTATTTTTTTTAGCCTTTGGGCATTAGTTAAAGCGTTAGCTAGATTTGGCTCTTTTGTGAATCAGAAAGGGCACTGCCACTTTCTGTTCTTCCACTCTGTTAGTTTCCAACAGCCCTTTTAGCACTGCTCCTCATCTCTCCCCTCTATGTGTGAGTGTACATGTAAATGGATGTGTGTTTTTGTCTGTGCTACATTATTCTTAATATCTGAGTGATTGGATCTGTGATTATGGGTACTTCGCTACTAGAAATGAGGCAAGTCTTGCATGAGCACCTGGTTCACAATGGAGACAACAAATTGTTTACTGCAGCAGTTCACTGACCTGTATTGGTAATATACTTAATGTTGCTGTGTTTTTGTTCGTCGGTACATTTGCCAGTGTCGTCTTCATCTTGGAAGGATGAGTTTGCCTTTTCCTTTGAGAAGGATGAGAAGTCTTTATTATGGTATGAAGTAGAAAGCTGAAGGGAATACGATTTGCTTTAATAATTGCATCCAGCTAGGCATTTTTGATTGCTGAGGCTTGCTTGCTGTGGGATTTTTGAGATCACTTACATATATACTTGCTCTTGATTTTTTGAGGTCACTTAAAATATACTTGCGCAGTCATTTCCTCCAATTTTCACTTGTGATTATTTTGCTACTCTCTTTAATGAGCCAATATTATATCCTCAGTTTTTAAGTCTCTAATTTGTCAATTCTTGTACCGATAGCTGCAGTGCAGCTTTTATTGTTTCCTTAGCCATTCTTGAAATGCTTTGATTAACATATAATGTTACCTTAGCACTCTTACCTCCTGTATCCTTTGGTTTAAAAATGTGAGCAGCTCCACATAGTAATGCCTTTCTGTTGTTCATGTGGTTTATTCAGGAACTTGCAGAACTTCTTTCCATCCTATATGTGCTAGGGAAGCAAGACATAGGATGGAGGTGTGGGGAAAATATGGTTCCGATAATGTAAGCCTCTTTCTTTCTTCATCATGCAGAAGTTATAATTGCTCACTATTTTTACTAATGTTAGTACTACTACGGCTGCCTCCACCATAACCACCAGTGCTAGAAGGATGTTGTCGATTTAATGCTGTGACTTCTTGCCAGGCATGTTCTCTAAAATTCCTTATTGTATGTATCAACAGGTTGAATTACGAGCTTTTTGCTCAAAGCACAGTGAACTCCCTGATGATAAGGATGCCCATCAATTAGGAGAGGCTTTTGTGGCTGCCAGCCACAACTTCTCTGTTTCCAGCCATGATCCATCAGAATTGCAAATGGACAAACAACACAAGTTAAATAGTGGCCGAAATGGAGATAAACTTGCAGTCCACATAGAAAGTTCTGATACTAATTCTGGTAAACCTGGTGATGGTGAATCATGGGAAATAGAATTGAATGATTTGAAATCAGATGCCGTACCTTTGTCAGAATCTGGGGATGTGGACCAACTCATTGATACAGGGATATTTGAGAGAGGTGGCTATGGGGATGCTAGCCCTTCTGACTTCCAAAATCTTTTGCTGATTTTGAAGAAGGTACTGAAAAAACATATGTGCTCATGCACTTGCTTGGGTTTGACTTTTGATGAGTACAAGTATGGCTACATGCATGGCTATATTGTTTCTCTTTGTTTTTTTCCCTCACATTTTTATTTGACCTCCGGGAAAATTTGAATTGTGCAGTTAATCGATCAAGGAAAAGTCAATGCAGAAGAATTGACAACGGAAATTGGCATCTCACCCGATTCTTTAATTCCAACACTGGCTGTAATGCTTCTGATCACGAGTTTTACTTTCTGTTCATTTTTAGAAAGATGTTTTTATCCACTGACTGTTGCTGTTTGTTCGCTTCTTGACCTTTTCTCCTCAGGAAGTTAATTTGGTCCCTGATTTTCAGGCCAAATTAGTCAGGTGGTTTCAAAATCATGTTCACTTGGCTAGTCAACATAAAAATTTGAAAGTTCAACTAAAATCCACGATTTTTCCAAAGGCTGAGATTGGAACAGCAGATCGTTCTGATGGTATAACTGTATCAGAGAGTGATATTACAGATGCTGTTGCTGTTAAGTCTGTTCCCCCACGGAGAAGAACCAAAAGTAACATTAGGATTTTGAGGGACAACAGTGTAATTTGCTCACCTGAGGAAATTTTGAGCGCCAACGGTATCATAATGAATGGGATTAAAGCCGTTGATCAACTGGGAAGTGAAGAACCAGAAAATTCTAGGGAAGTATCCATCCCTAATGTGGCTGAAAAGGTAGTCCTATCACACTGTAATTATTTGCCACAAAAACTGTTTAGGAGGAAGTTAAATGTTTGCCAATTTTGTGTTACCATATGAAGATGTTAATTTCTTTGTGATGAGGAGCTAATTTTGAATTTTGAATGTCTTTTTTATGCTTGTTTATATTGCCATTAGAAGATGGATGAGTGATTTTTATTAGTATTTGCAACTTGTCTAAGTGTTGTAGTTTACAATTTCCATAAGCTGAGCTGTGGGTGCCTGTTACAAGTGTTCCTATATTTGGAAGCCTTTTCATTTTCTGCATATCATCTAGTTCAACCTTTTGATATGTTCCATTCTTTGGTCCCTATGTTTCCCCATAAATATTCCATATCTGTAGTGCTATTGTTCTCCTGTTCACGTAATTTACCTTTGTATCAAATGATAAAAGCATGGCAAAAATCTTTGATCCAGCAGTTGTGTATGCAAATGAGGTGAAGATGTCAAGGAACTGTTTTTTCTTTGTGTTTCGATTCTCCACCAGTTTTTCTTTTTATGGTAACTTGTTCTTGATGTTATGCCATCCTTTCTCAAACTATGCTGACTATATTTTTTGTTAGTGGATATAGTACTAATGATAATTTACAAAAAAAAGATGATATGACTGCTCATGTGTTTTTTCCTTTGCTTAAATGAAAATTCTCCTTGTGATTACGAAATTGATTTTGTAGGAAAAAGAATATTATGGTAGCATTTGTTTCTTGTAATTTTTTTTCCTAGTCGACAGAATAGATCTTATTTAAACGTCATGTGTTATAAACTTTGTATTTGTAGGTATAAACTATAGAATTTATTATGTCTCTGAAAAGTTGGTTTCTTCAAATTCTTTTTTGCCTGTTATTTTCTTTCTTAAGAAATCTGTCCTCCATCCTACTGAAACCTTGTCTACCTGCACTACTCTAATACTCTTGAGAAGAGCTTTGCAGTGTGTTTGCCTTTCACACTTTCTTATGTTCTTTCTAAGTGACTTTTTTTTTGTTTATTCAAAACGGAAGTTGATCTAGAACACTTTTATATAGAAAATGATTTTTTTTTGGTTGAAAAAGTAGGGAAGAGTTACAGAGATGGTGGATGAGAATTTCCCCAAAGCAGAAAGAGAAAATCTGAAACATAAAAATTCTAAGATAAAATACTAAAGCTCTCCAGTCTCTCTGCAGTATCCTTAGGAAACACATCCAAAATATCTGAGGCAAAGTGATTGGGAACAGAATTAACTTTCCATATGGCCCTTGCTGCAACCTGTGAACTCAAACTTTTTCCTTGTGTGGGAGGCAGAATGCATAAGCTATCACATATCAGCACTAGCCCTCCTTCCAAATTTCATATGCCTAAATGTATAGTATTTGTAATTATATTTTCATTGCTTGAAATTGTTGAATGTATGAATTGACTGATTATAGTTTCCATCAGTGTCTAGTTATATTTTTTCTCCTATTAATAGGGTATGCTTGTGTACCATTGGAAAACTGATGACAGAGACACCTGCTATTTATGCGGTTCATTTCTGTAAATGTTAGGTTTTCTGTCCGTCGTTTGTCAGTTTAAGACATGGGTTTTAGGTACTGAAGCTATTCCTTTACTGCTGATAGTCTATGCTTCTATTTTCATGTCCTAGTTGTTGATTGCTCAGCAATTTGTTCCACTTGTTTTCCTAGACTGCACATATTCTTGTCTATTTATTGACTTAGCCCAAATTGTTCAACTATCATTTGTGAGCCAAAGGAAGTTGTAACCTGTGCATATGTTGTCTGGATTTCCTGAAGCATGCATATAATTTTATTTGCTAGTTATAGATGGTATTCACACTTCTGAACAGCGTAGGACTGATAAATGCGTTGTCATGACACTACAAGTGGACCAGCTAAAAGGAAGTTTTGCCAACCTATGCATGATATTGTTCCACTTGTTTTCCTAGACTGCACATATTCTTGTCTATTTATTGACTTAGCCCAAATTGTTCAACTATCATTTGTGAGCCAAAGGAAGTTGTAACCTGTGCATATGTTGTCTGGATTTCCTGA
>Ga0325414_1006935_pt1 | contig 12044 bp, 8 predicted proteins | sample PopdelMetagenome_8_FD_206183 | JGI IMG/M metagenome (GOLD analysis project Ga0325414, IMG submission 206183) | Populus deltoides microbial communities from Bellville, Georgia, United States - Leaf-PdKOR-R3 | ecosystem: Host-associated > Plants > Phyllosphere > Phylloplane/Leaf | place: USA... | reverse complement strand
TATTGATAAAGAAAATTCAATTTGAGGAAGAAAAGTCCAAAATCAAATGTTTATGGACTCGATTAAATTTTATTGAAGGTTTAATTGATTTTATGAAGGGTTTGATTGCAAGAAAAATTGATTTTTAGGTCAATTTAGGCTTTAATCAGAAGAAATTATAATTTTTAGGAGTTGATTTGGTAAAATCAGGGGCTTAATTGCATAAATAGTGAAGTTTGATGGTCAATTACGAACTTGATTGAAGAAATCCAAGGACAAGAACCAAACTGTAAAATGCGTGTAAATAAAAGGGCTGAAATTGGCTGAATCAGGGACTAAATTGAAGAAATTGAAAGTTTATTGACCAATTGAGGGTCAAAATGCATAAATTCAAATCCAATGACTAAAATGAAAAAGGAGACCAACTTCAAGGCCGATGTTTGAATTTGGCAGGGATGCAATTGAATTGATTCTTAAAATTAAAATTGCAATTGAGGACTTGATTGAACAAATCAAAAATTGAGGACTGATTTGGAAATTAACATGTTTTGGAGCCATTTTCTTTTAAATGAAACGACGCGTTTTGGGCAAACAGCCACAGTTCCAGGCACTGTTCACTGAAATTAAAAAAAGGCAGCAAACAGTGCCCGTTTTGATGGCACTGGTCGCCATCTTCTTTCCTTGTACACGCAAAGGCAGGGGAAGAAGAAGTTTGTTCCCCTGCTTTTTTCCCTCTCACTTTATCTCTGAAAAACCCAAGACCGACAAGACCGACACCCATTAGCCTGCCAAGATGAAAAAGCAGAGAAGACAAGCCCTGCGGGCGGGGCTGCCTAAGGGATTCTCGGCCACCCTACCCGTGTGCCATGACTGGACAGGGGTAGTAGCCCTCTCTCCCCCTTTTCACCCTTATAAATACCAGGGGAGAGAGACACACAGAGGGGATGGATTTTTGGGGAGAGAAGATTTAGGATGAGTGAGAGAGATTGAAGGAGGAAACAGATTTGAGAAAATAGGGGACATTGTTATAGGGGGGACAATATAGAGAAGAAAAATGGGAGTTGAAAAACAGAAGGAAGAAAAAAAAGAAGAAGGACAAACGAGAGAGATTAAAGTGGGGACAGCTTGAGAGAACGAAAAACAAGGGACGAAAGGGACACAATTTTTTCAAACCGCTGTCTAGAGAGAACAAACAAGTTTTAACGGAGAGGAAAAGAGGAAGGAACAGAAAAAATAGAGAGCAAAAAAAGGAAGCACATAAGAGAAAGGAAAGTAGAGAACAGGAGAAAGACAAAGAAAAAGATAAGAACATGAACATCTCTTTGTCTCTCTCTCTCCACTGAAAACCACTGCCTGCCGCCACAACACTGCCACTGTGAGCCACCATCAATGACAATATCACCACCACCAGGTCAGCCCCTCTCCTCCTTCATCTTCTTCTCCATGCTCGAGCACCCTTCACTGTTCTGCAAATGAACAGTGGAGAGTTCCTCCACTATTTACTGCACCGGCCTAGACTAAGATGGCAGGGCCGAGTCCGGCCCAGTTCAAAACAAAATCCAAAAAAATCATTTCAAAATTTTTGTGATTTTCCCGTGTATTTTTCTATCAATTTTGCTTAATAGATTTGTATTTTTATACCGTAAAGATACAAATTCGATATTAAAATACCTAATTTTTGTCAAAACATTGTAAAGAATTATAAAACAAAAAAAAATATCTTGTTTTCATGCATACAACTAAGTCGCTCAAAGATTAAAAAAAAAATCATATCGTATTTTCATATAACAAAAATTAAAAAAATATATATTTTAGCATGCATTTTGACTTTTGTTACCAGTTTATTAAAGCCATGAGAACTAGGCCAATATTCAAAAATACCTAAAAAATATTTTTTTTCTTTTAGTATCTGGGAATATGAATTTATACGTAAAATATATTCTCGATATTAAAAAGGTAGTTCTTTTTTATTGATGTTAGAATAGTTAGGTTTTATCCGATAAGATAAGGATCTCTTTACTTTGAAGGACTTTTTTAAACTTTGAGAAAAAATAGTTAAAAAACAATCAATAAGGGATGTACAAAACAATGCTTGAGAATATAATAAAAGATATTATTATATTATTTTAAAAAAAATGAATGGTATTTATTGGAATGATATCCTAAAAGTAACTTATTTATTTTATTTGACCAATTACAAATTACAATTAAAAAAACAACAACAAAGGGATCAAAAATTATCCCAGCAACCTTGGTCTACTAGAAATATTTTTGAAAAAAAAAAAACAAAAACAGGTCAAGTGCAAGGAGGTCTTGCAAGGGTACGTCTATGCACCTAACTTATTTGTATTTTTTTTAGTTAGATTAGGCCGATGATACATCGTCTCCCTAACCTTTTTTTTAATCAAACAACGCATTATTTGTAGTGGCAGATGATGCATCCTTTATTGTCAGACTCTAACCATCTATGGTGGCTAAAAGGTCATGTTTCTAACTTCTAAATCTAAAAAAAAAAAAAAAAACTATTTTAACCTTTTTTGCATTGAAAACACTTGGAAAAGATTTTCTGGTAAGATAAAAAAAACACCTCAATGAAACTCTTTTTGTTGAATGGAACTTGTTGACACCAAGATTGACTTTTATGATTGGAATGTGATAAATTAACAACTTTATCTCTAATTCATGTTTTCAATGATTTTCTCTCTTCTCCTTCCAACTCAAAGACTGAAATATAAATAAAATAAACTTTTGAACCAAAAGGTTAAACTATCAAAACAAATGGATCAAAAATAAATTTTCTAAAAATATTTAGGCATAAAGTTTTCAAAAGGCATGGTTTTGAAAAGTAGATAAAAAAGCCCTGTATTGTTTCATCTTTGTTAATATATATATATATATATATATATATATAATCAAGCATCAATATAATGTTGGGATATTCCTTTGACATTTTAATAACCTCATTGAAAATAAATTAAAATAAATCATGATATTCAATTCAAAGCTAATGTAATACGAAAGGATGAAATTGAAGAAGAAAAAATAATAATTGAATTGCAAAATAATTGAAGGGCTACAAACAAACACTAAGCAAATGCACAGTATTTCTTCTCACATGTTAAAGTTACACCGAGAGGAGATTTAGGTTCTTTTTAACTAGGGTTGGCTAGCATACTTTTTACACTAATATGAAAATGGATTGTGGAGATATATATTTGAAATTATAACTTGCTCCAATATAGAAACTTCTACATGATTTGGAATCCCCAGCCCAAGAACAGAATTCCATTAGCTAGCTAGTCCTTGCATGAACAATCTATTTTTAACCAAATTTAAGAGAAGAATTTAATTTTAGTAAACCAAAACCAGCTGAAAATACTAACCAACCATTGTCTAAAGAGACACATAATAAAAAAGGCATGACTATTTATTAAGTTATGGGCTATTTGATCTTTATTATGTTTTATTGATGGACCATATATGAAACATTAACAAAGAAACTAAAATTGGATGAACATTCAGTATACAAAACGGAGTTGTGTGATTTTTAAAATTATTTTTGAAATAAATTTATTTTTATATTTATATTGTTGTATCTTCAATTAAATACATTTTTGTCTTTATTGTCTTTGTCCCTTCTATCCCAGGACAATAATCAAATGCTACATTCATGTTCATCGAATTGTTTTTGTGTTGCTCCTAGTTTCTGCTTTTCTAGTTGTTTATCTCTTATGAATTTTTAAATATCTTGATTTTGCTCATTTAGTTTGTAAAAAAAATATATGGTATGGTTTTGAGATCCTTAGAATTTTGTTTGAAATTAGCCCACCAATATATACTGAGGAGGGCGTTTTATTATTCGGATGTTAATAGATAATAGGGTCAATTAAAATAGTCCACTGAATAACCCAGGATGGTAAGGTCCACCATCGGGTCCTGTCTTTTGAACTTTGTTTTGTGGATGATGACAATACCTTGAATAACATACATATCAATCAGTCTAGGCAAACCATATTAAAACTCATATAGTATTGAAAAGAAACAACAATGCAGCTTACCTTATTTAGGATGTATAAGGTGATGTCCATCTTCCCTATTACATAATCAACCCCTAACCCAGAAACTCTAAAGACTAGTTAGGGTTTTTAGTTATTATAAAACTATGTGGCGACTTTCTTTTTCTTCGTATTTTACCCCTTTTACACGTCACCTCACCTCGAAGTCCGCATGCAAAGCTACAACAGAAAGGGTTGTGCACACACATTGTAACATCACCAATTATTTAGGTACAATTTCCATGTAATAAATCTGAAAACAATGTAATTTTTTTTTATGATTTGTGAATCTATCGAAATTTTAGCAAAGTTTCTCGTATACTAGGAGATTCCAAGTTATCGACTAAACCTGCTATACTTCAATAAACAGTCAATTCACGTTCCATTCATTATCCAATCTTCTTGAGCTCATCACATCACAATTCATCCCATCACATCAATCATATTTTATATAACGCATTTAACCACTACATGAATTAAATTAAGATTTATCCACAAAAATAATCGGAATATGACAACATGTAATTTAAATTAAGTATCATTTAACTACTATGTTTAGAGTTAATACAAATAATATTGTTGTAACCTATTTTTGGGTCCCCATAAAAAAAAAAAAGAGAGAAGCCTGAAATGGTGTCGTTTTAAACGGCACTGCTCTTATTCTTACCTTGGATGTGCAGCAGGGGAATAAGGTTTTTGAATTTGTTTTTTCACGCGCTCTCTCTCTCTCTTCCCCCAACTTGACCAAACACTGACAAGCAATACCCCCCTCCACACGCCCTGCAATCACGCTGAAGAAAGGAGAGGAAGCCTTGCCCTGCAGAGGACGCCCCATGCCACCCTACCCTACGCCATGATGGGACAGGACAGGGTGACCCCTCTCCCCCTGCTTATAAATATGGGGAGATATAGGAGAACAAGGGGGTCAGGAAGAAAAAAAAAGGAGAAAAGGAACGAGAGAACAGATAGAGGAGAGAGTTTTTGAGAAGAGAGAGATTTTGAAAAAAACAAAGATGAACGAACTGAGGATTTGGGGGTGAGAGAACAAAAAAAACAGAGAATAGAGAGGAAAGAAACAGGAAAAAAAAAAGGAAAGGGGAAAAACAAAGAGAAAGAGTGTTTGGAGGAGTTGATAGGGAACGAAAAAAACAGGGTAGGGACATTAAAGAGAGAAGGAAAATATGGGGGGGTTTTAGGGAGAAAAGGCGAGAAGAGAAATACAGGAAAAAGAAAGGAAAACAGAGAGGAAAGAATAAAAAAACAAAGAAGAAGAAACAGGGGACGAGAGAACGCATAAACAAGAGAAAAACATAAACAAAAAGGAAAGCAAGGAAAAACACAGAGAAGCAGAGGAGAGAAGAAGAAGAATCGCCGCCATTCCACCACCACCAGCACCTCCAGCAGCAGCAGCACCACCATCAAGTCCGCCCTTTTCCACCTTCATTTTCAAAGAAGAGACCCAATTCGAACAGACGAACAGAGGGGAAGAGGGAACGAAAGGAAGAAGGAAAAACAGAGAGAAGCAAAGGAGAGAGAGAAAAAAAAAGGACCGCCACCTAGAACCACCGCCACTCCTCTTCGCCCATCGTCAACAACAACACTGCCACCACCAAGTCAACCTCTCTCTTCTCCTCCCTCCTTCTTCTTCGTCTTCAATTGGGGGCGCCCTCCACTGTTCTGCAAGTGAACAGTGGAGAGTGAATTAATTCACTCCCCACTATTCACATTGCATGTGAACAGTAGAGAGCTTCTCCACAGTTTATTGAGTCGGACAACACCAGCCCAGACCGAAATGGTTGGCCGAGTCAGTCCCAGTCTAAAAATAAAAAAGAAAAGAAAAAAATATTTCTAGGTATTAAAATACCAGGTTTTCTCCGAAATGTTTTTAAAAAATTATTATATAGAAAAAAGTATTTTTGTTTTCACACATACGACCAAGTCTCTCAATGATAAAAAAAAAAATTAAATCGTATTTTCACAGAACAAAATATTTCAAAATATGTGTTAGCATGCATTTTTACTTTAATAACCAGTTTATTAAAGCCACGAGAACTAGGTCAGTATTTCAAAAAATACCCAAAAAATATTTTGTTTTCTTTTGGTATCTAGAATTATGAATTTATACGTAAAACGTATTCTTGATATTCAAGGGTAGTTCTTTTATATATAGACATTAGAACGATCAGGATTTATCCGATAAGATAAAGATCTCCTTACCGGGAAAGACTTTTCTTTAACTTTGGACAGACCAACAATTAGAAAACACAACAATACCTTAGATTTTCTAAGACAATCGAACAATGCAGCTTACCTTAGGTCAGACGTATTTGGGGTGTTAATACCTTCCATTTACTCAACTAGTCCCCGTGCCCAATCTCTAAGACCAGTTAGGGTTTCTAGTGATCAAAATACTAGGTGGCGGCTCCCATTCGCGCTTTCCACGGATAAAAGATAAGAATTCCTTATCTGCCCCATTTTCCCTATTACCTGGATAAATACCCAAACCAACGAAGTGGACGATCATCGCGACGCCGCACACGTGCGACAAGTATCAACGAAAAATTCTACATTAAGTAATCATGGATTTAACTAATATTTAAACCCAACATCTCATAAAATTCCTAGCATAATAATAATTATATTAAATATTTAACATATATGTTATCATCCCAAAATCTCACAAAATATGCAACATCAATTATGTTCTTATAAGATACAAAACACAAGGGCTCCATAATCTACTAATGTCGACGAAGCTGCAAAGAGGATCTTAATATCGGTAACTAAGAAACTTTCAACACCTTGAGCATATCAACGACATTCATTTTTTTTATTTTGCACTAACACAGCCAACCAAGTTTCAAGTCTCTAATAACTCAAATGTTAGCTCTAGAGAAGAGAAGATTTTTTAATTGATGTCGTTACAGGCTAGCAAAGCAACGGATATCAGAGACCTTCTCAAATGGATTATATTCATGATGAGATTATAGCTAGTTTAATGGAACAATAAAAATAGAATCTTAATATCGCACTGTTGTGTTAATGACGGATTGTTATAATCCCATGCAGAATAATGTAATTTGAAATAGATTATGAAGATATTTGAAATTATAGCTTGCTCTCATATAGAAACTTCTATATGAATTGGAATTCTCAGCCCAAGAACAGAATTCCACTAGCTAGCTAGTCCATGCATGAACAATGTATTTTAATCAAATTTAAAAGATGAATTTAATTTTAATAAACCAAAACTCGCCAAAAATACTATCCAACTATTGTCTAAAGAGAATCATGACAAAAAAGGCATGACTATTTATTAAGTTATGGGCCTATTTGATGTTTATTATGTTGTATTGATGGACCATATATGAATATCTTGCCAGTACGTCCCAAAAGAAATTTTTTATTTGTACTTATAATCCTTATCATATTTTTTTTCGTGATTGTTGCTTAGAGAAGACCCCAATGTGATTGAACTCGATGAAATGGTCTTTGTTCTTCTGACAAATGCCATCAAAAGAGATTAATTCGTTGAATCTTGTATGGAAAGTCAACCTGTCATGAAAAATAAATTTATACCTTGCGTGATTATGTTCATAAAAGACTACTGTATTTCGTGGAGAAGTGGTGGTAGGCTAGGGGTTTGGGAAAAAGGATGGCTCAAACACACGGGTTTGATTTTTAGTGAGGTTTGGGCTGCATGTGATGGTTTGTGGGCTTCAATCTACGTCGGGTCGGGTTTAAATTTTCTTTCATAAATGTTAATGAGTTTGGGCCATGGCTTTGTTAATCTGGGATACTAAAAATGTGATAGCTTTTTTATTTTAAGAAATTTATTTTTAATACTAGGATATTAAAACAATTTAAAATATTAATTTAAAATTAAAAAAATTAAATTTTACATAAAATATAGTAGAACCCAATAGATAAATATCTAAATGGAAGGAAGAAGTAGACTAAAAAAAAGAGTCGTCAATCTTTAACACATCTTTAACATCACCAATTATTTAGCTACAATTTCCATGTAATACGTCCAAAACAATGTATTTTTTTTTTATGATTAGAGAATAATCAAAATTTGAGCAAAGCCTCCCCAATATTAAGAGAATATAAATTATTGACTCGACATATTATATTTCGATAAACATTTATTATTCAATTTTCTTGAACTCATCATATTATAATTCATCTCATTACATCAGTCATATTTTATATAACACATTTAACTACTACATGAATTAAATTAAGATTCATCCACAAAAATAATTGGAATATAACAACATATTTTAACAACAGTTTTAACCAAATACTTTTTAATTACTTTTTATTTAATAATAATTTCAACTGTATTTTTAACAAAAACACGTATTTGAACATGACCAACAACAACTAAATATGATTTTTTAAATATATTTTTTTCAAAAATCGCAACCGTAAAAGCTACTCCAGTGACAAACACAAGTCACTGCTTACAAACTTTCCAAACCGTAACTATAATCAAGTAGTATATATTTTTGACTATTTAGTATAATATTAATCACACGACCCTTAACGTTTGCTCATGCAGTTGGATAAGAAGCATCCATGGCAACGCCACAGAGGCCTTCGCTTGAACCGATGCCTCTTCGCATCCTCATATACCCACTGTCACCCCAACTGGTTCCCCACGAATTCTTTACCAACCAATAATCAGTCCCATCACTGTCAGTACCATATCCAATTGCAGTAACCGCGTGGTTTAGGTCTGTCCCACAATCCCCTTCGAAGACACCACTTTTATAAAACCGGAAATCGTTCCCACCACCGTCAACAGCGACAGATACTGGCTGTTTGGCCACAGCCTGCATGAGAGCGTTTTCATTATTCCGTGGCACGTCTTCATACCCAGTTATTTGTGCTTCAGTAGATGCTGCGTTCTCGCTATTGCAAGTGCCATCTACTCCTTGGTAGGGGTAGTTATCTTCACTTGTTAGCCCTCCGTTTCGTATAATATATTGGAAAGCAGTGTCCATGACACCACCTTGACAGCCTTTATTTCCAGCAGTACAGTCCACAAGCTGTTGCTCTGATAATGATATTAAGTTACCTGTCTTAAGCTTTATAATTCCTTCTACTGCTGCCACTGTGGAAAATGCCCAGCAACACCCTACCATTCAACATAATTATAAATCAACGAGCAGAATCATCGAAGCAGGGATCAGAACTCTGTGAAACTTCCCGTATTTACTTATGGCAATTAAAGAATACTAGGGGTAATTATATATCCCCACTTTATATACAAACAAGTTTATGAAGGTCATTATTTATGAATTATATCAAATCGGACTCTAGTTTTTATTGTTCAGTCAAAAGATTCTGTAAAAAATTCATCAATTTGTCTGCTTAACATAATAACTTTAAGTTTGGAATTTTTTATTAGTTTAAATTCTTACAAAATAGTTTTAGTTTAGGTGCACAACCAGAATATTTGGGGTACCTAAATGAAAAACAAATAAACCTCAAGGACTCTCGAGAAAAAGCAAAAAACAAAAAACAAAATTGATATACCCAGAAGGCAACATTCCGTTTATTATGATAAATTATTAAGTATACTTACCACAAGTGCTTTGGTCTTTTACTGGGGTGACTGCACCAGCATTTCTCCAATCCATTGAAGTTGGTATGTCACTTAGATTTTCATATCTAAATGATGAAGACATCAATTTGGATGATTGTCTCTTGTACCCATGATACATAGCACGAAATTCTTCATTGGTCAAGTCTGCGAATTTGTTCACACCAAGCTTGTATCCGCGGTCAGAACCGTTGTTAAATGCTTCTATACGTTCAATATTTTCCTTAAAAATCAAGTATCGTTTCTCCTTCTCTTTCATGTCTCCATAGACACGTCCATGTTGAGCCATCCATTCTTCATGCCTCTTCAACATATATTCCTGCTCATCAAGAGGACGACAAGCTATTTTTGTTGCCCATGCAGCTAAAATAAGGAGAAATGGCAGAAAAATACGAGTATTGCATTTTTTTGCGGCCATGGTACGTATAAGAGTATATGCGTCTACAGCCTTGTAAGTGAGTGTTTTTTTATTGGCACAACAAATTCAAAACAGCGCAATGGGGTTTTATAGACCCAGTTTTGTAACCAGCTTCTTTCTATGTGACTAGCCTTAATTCTACGTTTGGGGCACAGAAGACGTTTGGAGCTTTGAAGTCAAATTTGGAGTGATATGTGCGCCAATTAATTTAAAATACAAGTGTAGCTAGCATCAAGATTCGGAGTTCAAAACTTCCATGATCTCAATATTTTTCTTAATAGAAAAATATTAAATTGAAAATACTTAATAGAAAAATTAAAGAATATCAGTTTTGCTCATTTTTCTGTTTTTGATTTGAGAAACCTAAACCAAACCAAACCAAACGATATTTTTTTAAAATAATAATAATAAAACAAATTATTTTTGTTGGCTAACTTTTTTTTCTTTACACTTCTTTTGAATTTTTTTTTATTATTTTTTACACTTGAAATATTTATCACTCTATACTTAGTCTGTTTATGTCAATTTTTTTTGTTTTTTTCTTTATTTTTTATAATTTTTTTTGTAAAATAACATGTTAAAAAAGCTTGCGGACGGAAAATCACTAGTGAAATAGGACGGGGGAAGATTCCATCATCTTCTTCTTCTTGCCGGTGTACGTACGTGTCATCAACGATCATTATTAAGTTGTGTTTGATAAATTAAAGGTCAATATCAAATCGTTATCAAATATTTCATAACTATGTGAATTGAAATACACTAATTAAGTTGAAATTGAGAGTAAGACCTTCCTCACGTCGAGTACGAATATCTTGATGTGTTATTATTCTGAAATTTATAACTATTATTCATGAAATTTTCTATAGAGTTGGATAAAAAATATGGGTGCTCTAACTGTCATACATGTTTAGAAGAAAAATTATATATATAATTCAAAATTTAAGTGTATGAAATTTGATTTATTACTCTTTTAGCTTTTATTTAATATTAAATTTTTGTGGCATGACCGAGTTATATAACCTGTCAAACCTGCAGCTCAGATCATGAAATAATGATAACCCAAAAGAAAAGAAAACAAAGAGAATTACAGAGCCTATATATATATAAACAATGTCAAATGATGGTATCAAAAAAGAAAATTAGTTATATAAAAAAAAAACATTGTCAATGCGCATTAACTTTCCAAACCTGCGACTCGAGTTAATAGAAACTAGACCAACTAGACCATGTTTGTGATAATAACTTGTGATATGGAAGGAGTAGTTAATAACTTGGTACATCTACATATAAAGAAAGCTTTACTAGAATTTCAGTAGAATTATTAATAAATAAAAAAGCATGACTACATGTATAAGAACGTGTCAAAAACATTAACCAGTGCCAAAAGCTCATATTCGATAGTAATGTATAAAATTGTTGTAAATTTTCATGTTTTAAGATCCTATGATTGATGGGGGTGTTACATAAATGACATGATAATAATTTGTTTTTCAATTTTTTTAACTATAGCAATATCAAATTTTTAGTTTTTATTTCTTAGAAAATAAAAATTGCTTGGATTTTTTTTCTCTTTTTCTACACTTTGCCTATTTACCACCATTATTTCCTCTTATTTTCATTCTTTTGTAAATTTTTATTTTAGTTTTCCCTTTTTTCCCTTTACATTATTTTTGAAATAAAAATATTATTTATTCTTTACACTTACACTTAATGTATTTATCACTCTACATATTTATATCATTCTTTTTGTTTTCTCTTGGTGTTGCCTTCACAATTTTTTTACGAGGCCATCTGTTTCTGTCAAATAATCAAGCCAGGCATCTTTACATTACGCCCACCAACATAAATTCTATGTGGAAGACAGATCTTAGTATGCAAATGTGAAATCAACTCAAGTGAAAGACGAAAGAAACTGGTACTTCTTTGGTTGAACCATTAATCACGCATGCTCGTTGCAAAATCAAGCATCAAACTTGCA
>Ga0325414_1006934_pt1 | contig 12046 bp, 6 predicted proteins | sample PopdelMetagenome_8_FD_206183 | JGI IMG/M metagenome (GOLD analysis project Ga0325414, IMG submission 206183) | Populus deltoides microbial communities from Bellville, Georgia, United States - Leaf-PdKOR-R3 | ecosystem: Host-associated > Plants > Phyllosphere > Phylloplane/Leaf | place: USA... | reverse complement strand
TCACACATGGATTTAAAGTCAAAATGTTATCTTCCTAGGTTCTGCAAAAAGTTATGACTGATTTAGCTTAAATGTGAAAGCTTTTGCAGATTTAAACATTTTAGGTCGTTCTTTGCATTTCATATTAGTAAAACACGTGTATTAGGCTATTAAGATCCCTATGATATCTCAAAATATTCAAGCAATTTAAGAAAAAAGATTTATATATATTAAATAATCAGTTAATCAATTAATTTTTTAATTTTAGCAATTCGATCTATTCTCCTTGATTAAAATGACTAGTAACTCATACCCATTGTCTGATAAACCTAAGTGACAAGTGACTAATATTTGCTAAAAGTCATTTTTGATGGTTTTGGGGACTCTCATATCATAAAGTATCTTTTTAAAGAGAGAAAAAATAATAATGATATCTTAGAGAGAAAATATCCAAAAATATATATGCTAAAAAATATTGAGAATGAAGAGATTTTCCACCTTGCATTTGAAGGATTCACGAGGTATTTATAACCCATGTGTCTTGTCTTTTTATGAAGATGAGGGGTTGTAGTGTAAACCTCTGGAAAAATAAAGATTGGTTAAATTGCAAACTAACTACATAAAAAATAAAAGTGAAGAAATTCATGCATATGGTTAAATAAAAACAAGAATTCAAAATTTTTTTAAATATAAATTTCTGGGCAAAATAATTCGAGACATTATAAATAAACCTGGTAATGTTGAGGGTTGGATTTAATTGAAGAGAATAATACATTTAAAGGAAATGGAGCCTAAATGCAAATAAGAGAAATTATAGAGTATAAATACTCTTCTCCTCACCAAAAATGTGCAGCAACCTTAAGGAAAGAAAAGATGGAGTTTTGTATTCATTCTTGCAAAATCAAGAGTGAAACACCAAAATTTCAATAACTCATCCAAGATTAAAGGTTTATAGATGGAATAAACACTTGTGGGCAAGAGATTAACAAGAAAATTGAACAAGAAAAGAAGAAGGAGGGCCGATTGTCAATAGAAAAGAAAGGAGTGAGTTGAAAATCTTCAACTGGTTGAATATCAAAACCTTAATTCGTACCGCGTAAGGTGTTCTAAACATGATCTTAAAATTCATTTCAAATTCAATAACGAATTGATGCCTTGATATGAATTATAGGTTAGGGTTCTTAGACATGAATTGGAAAAAAAAGTATTTGTTGTTAAAATTAAGTTAATTCATGTGTGGTATGTGACGGGGGACGTGAAACCATAATAATTTACCCAGAAAATGTAGTTTGTGAAAGTATTGTGTGAAGGGAAGGGGGTGATGAATCCGGACAGACATGTCTCCTTACTTTCGGTGAGATTTCGGGTAGGAGGATGAGGGAATTAGGATCGGATTCCTTTATAGAAATTGTAATTTTGGATGTTAGTTAACCAAGGAAACTGGTCTTGCTCAATTTAAAGTTGTAGAACTCTAGTTATGGGTCACCAACTGATACTGAGTTGTGACTGACTCTGTAGAGTAGTAGGACTGATTAGTTGATGAGCAATTTTTACTATCTTGAAGGCAGAACTGGGTTCTCCTTCCTTCAGAGAACTTGTAGCCTTGTGTCTTAACTTTCCAACAAGACCAATCTTGCTTGAAACAAAGTTCTAGAACTTTGGATATAGTTAAAAATATGAGGAGGGTTCAAGACAATAACAGTTGGACATTAATAGTTCAATGTCTAGACAATAACAATTCAATGTCTAAGACAGTAATAGATCAAACAGTAATAGTTAAGGTTTAAGACAATAACAGTTAGACTTTCACATGAATACTATATGTAAGTATATAAAAGAACTGAGTCATGCAGACACTTACATGTTGAGATACTAACTTTGAAAATATACATGATATATGTATGTATGTTATGATGAGGAAATGAACATGCATAGAAAGTAACATATGTGTAATGAATGAATATGGATTCTCTATAACATTCGGCTTGAAGGAATCGTGACCCAAAACTTCCTTGTGACTCAGGAGGAGCGACCAGGATTGGATCTGCTGATAGGGGAGGTCACGAGACAGGCAGAGCAAGTGCGTGATTTTCCCTCATATTTGTACTTATACAATTTAAAGTTCTTCTGGTGAATGCGATTATAATAAATACCATGTTCAATGTAAATAAAATGGCATCTGTGATAGGATTGTCGGGAAATGAATTACAAGATTAACTTCGGCTAATGGCATTCGTGATAGGATTGCCAAGAAATGAATTATAAGATTAGTTATGGCTAATGACATCCGTGATAGGATTAGCTTGGGCTAGTGATGTCCGCGCTGGGACACCAAGGAATGATTGATAAGACTCGATTTGTAAAGAGTATCCGTGTTTGAATGACCTGGGGAAATTGATAAATATAATTGCCTAAAAATATCCAGGTTGGACTTTGCAAAGTCACCCGGTTCATGCAAGTAAATAAGAGTATTCAAAATTAAGGACATGCAAATGAGTGTTAATTTGGGTTTAAATAATTTACAAGCAAAATATAAGTTGACTGTTAGAATTCTTATGGATCCGATAGAAAATTTATACTTCATTTGTATACATTACATAAGCGCGCGCGCGCGCGCGCACACACACACACACACACACATATATATATATATTTCTTTTATCAACATAATGGTATGTTTATTTATGTAATAGGTCCATCAAATATTCAGGGAGATCATTAGTTTAGGACTCTACTTTGTCAAGCTTATGTAAATATTTAACTTAAGCATAATGGAATTAACGTGTTTATGCAGTATGCTTTTGTGTAAACCTTGATGTATTTATAAAAGTCTAGCTTAACATGTAGTACTTTAGTTATCTTGTAATTAACCCTTTTGAAATGTTTAAGAACACTTATTATGTTGTAAATGCTTTTAGTGTGTGTGTGTGTGTGTATTGTATGGATTGTACGAGGTGTTGAAAATTGATGATTGAAATAAGGTCCGGAATTATGAGACCTTGTGATGATGAGTTGATTGAGTAAATTGATAGTAATCGATAACTAGGGATGTCCTAAATTCATTTATATCGACTTTGAAAACAATGTTTAGTTATTTCTAATTATATTTAAAGGACTGTTACAAATATATATTGAACTTCCAACCATATAATGAGTTTGAATGAAAAATATATGACTTCGATCATTTGCCTTTCTAATAAGTTTTGTAACCCCTTTATGAGTGGTAAGATTTTATCCTTAACTCTATATCTTTTAAGTGCTGATTAATATATACTTAGAATGGAGAGTTATTTATATTGTATTTATTTATTCTTAGAATAGTGAGCAAAAAATGTCTTTATTGTGTGACATGAACAATTTACTTATTATTTTTCCTTAACAATCTACTTTCTTTTATAAGTTGGGCAGTTATTTGAGATGTAGTCACCGTCAATGAAAAAACAGATAATAGTTTTTAGTAATAAAGAGAAAGATATTGATCTTCTAACAAGAGGATTTCAAACTAAAAAAGAAGAGAAATGATGAATTATGTGATATAAAGTATCCCTAAATAGTTATATTAATCTTAGGATGTTCGAGAGTGAATTAGTAAAGGAAAGGGATGAATTTTTAAATTCTATCAACCACAAGCATACAAGGACCTCAATTTTGCATAATTTTTATGCATGAGAAATTGTTCTAGATTTAAAGCTCGAAATATGATATATATTTTTTATTGTTTAACCATACATGCATTAAAGTTATCTATAAAAAGTTAATGTTATTTTAGTTCAAGTGCGCACACTTTCAATTTTGGCTTTTTTTTTTTGTTTAGGTAATTTTTTTTCTTTAAAAACATCATTTTTTTTTTAATATTTGAAGAGTTTTTCTAAGTATATTGTTAACTTAAACATGTAAAAACGATCTTTTGGATCGCTAATTATTTATATATCTCATTTATGAGTGGTGATTTTTTTATCTTTATCTCTAAATTTCTTATGCATTCATTTAATTTGTATTTTAGAGTGTTGAATTATTTGTACTTATATCTTCGTGGCTTTGTACCTTAAAGTGATGAACAACAAATTATCTTATTTATGAATGGTGAATTTTTATCTTTATCTCTGAATCTATAATGCATTCATTTAATTTGTATCTTTAGAGTGTTGGGTTATTTGCATTTATATATTTTTGGCTTTGTATCTTAGAGTGATGAGCAAAAAAATATTTTTATTTTATAATTGTGTTGTGTGACCTGAACAATTACTTTTGTTTCCCATTACTCATTGCCAAATTGATATTAAAGCTTTGGTTGTAAACCATGGTTGTTCATGATCATCATGTATAAGAATATGAAAGGTATATTTTTGATGTTGAAATGAATGAGAGAGGAATATAAATCCAACAATATCTTGAATAATATGAGGATTATGTTGATGTTAATAATAATTTTGAAAACGACTCTTTCATTAATGTTAAAAAGGATTTTAATCCTTGCTATCATACTCTATACCATAATTGTAAAGATGATAGTTCTTCTTAAGAGAAGAAATAAATACATTGTCAAAGTTATGATATAAAAGTTGATGTTCTATAATATGAAGAAACAATGTTACTTGATGAATTCATTAATTAGCTTTAAATGTTAAGATGGTTTTTGACTTTGAGGAGTATTTTGATGAATGAAAGATGAAGTTAATGGTTTTAAAACTAAAAAAATATCATTTCTTATGGTGGAAGAATTATAAGAGGCAAAGAGCTAATGAGGTCAGAAGTGAGATCAATTATGTAAAAATATAAAGACAACCTAATAAAAGATTTTTTACTTAAGCATTATAAATAAGAGATTCCTTTTCAAGTTACATAACTTTAAGTAAATGGGAACAACTATTATGGAGCTTTTAAGCTTCACATGTTAAAATATGATCATGCAGAACCAAGAGCAAACAACAACATATTATTTGAATGGATTAAAATAGAGTTTACTAATATTGTTTGTTTAGAGTCTTATTGGTCTTTCAATGGTTTGAGAAAGCTTAAATTGAAGATGGAAAAACAATAAAAAGAGAGAAGATATAGTGGTTTTAGGTTAATATCATAGAAAAGCCCTAACACATTATAATATAGACCTCTAAATCTTTATTTCTAACCAAAAAACATATTTTAATCAAACTAAAAACCCGTAATAAAATTAAATTAAAAACATTTCAAGTCCTGATATACTCTTATGATATCACTGAAAGTAGAAACCATCTTCATAGAGTTTCTCTCTTAAATATGAATCAATATATATCAAAATTATAGGTATTAGTGGTCAAAATTAGGCAGTCTAAGTGCTCTCGCTCTCTCACCCCCCCCGCCTTAGATAACTACCATTGGAAAGCTACTGGTACTAGATTGTTATCATTTGCATTCACACCTTTGGCTTGCTTGGAAGGCTAGTAATGGAATCAAAATCTTCCCTCTAATAAAGCTCTTTACCTGCCTACTTTAAACTACTAAATCTGTCTGAATCTATCCAGAAAATGGCTTGAACTGGTATTGTGACTCCATATGTAGCTAATAGAAAAAAAAACATTCCCATGAGAGAAACTGAATTTACTATAAGAACTGTCATAACACAATTTTGGGTTTCCCTTAAAATTATCTTTTTTAAAAAACAAAAAATCAATAAAAAATGAAAAGAAACAAAAAAATAAAGAAATTGAAAATGAAAAAAGACTAGCAGCTTGGCTAGATTAGGTTGAGAAGGGCTCTAAATGCGTGAAGGAATCGAATTGAGATTTTGGAAAAAATTGGAAGCTTTATTGTACCCCAAAAATCCTAAGATTAAAAGACAAAGTAAATTCAAGGTTAAATGAAATAATTATTGGATAAATTTGCATAGAAATTAAGTTTGAGGACTTAATTACACTTTTAATAGGCCAATTTGATTTAATCATGAGCCCAATTAAAGGTTTAATTAAGTTTTAGAATTAATTGGGGTCTTATTAAAATAATTAATTAAGTGCAGTGACTTAATATATTAGACTTTTAATGAGTTAGATTAATTTTATTAGGGACTTAATTGAGGAATTGTTTTGTTTCGAAGTCTAATTTGTGCTTAATTAAGAAAATTGAAAATTTAGAGATCCAGATTTAATTTTTTTTCAAGTTGAATTGGGTGAAATCAAGGATAAAATTGCAAGGAAATTAAACTTTGGAGGTCAATTAGGGGTCAATTAAAAATAATTCAAAAACAAAGACCTTTTTGTAAAAGGTGTGTAAATTAAAGAACCAAATTCGGTTGTAAACAAGGGTGAAATTGAAGAAATTGGAAGTTGGAAGGTCAATTGAGGATAAAATTGAAAATATCCAAGATCAAGGACCAAGTTAAAAAACACGCTTAAATCAGGGTTTTTTTTAAAAAAAACTTTTTAGGGGTGAAATTGTATTGATTCTTAATATTAAATTCAATTAAGAACCTAATTGGAAAAATTGTAAGATTGAAAGCTGAAATTAAAATAGGAGATTTATAACCTAATTTTAATCAAAAACACGAAAATGACACTGTTTTATTTAAATAAAACGGTGTGTTTTGACCAAAACAATGTTTTTTGGTTCTAAACAATAGGTAAAAAAATAATGTCATAAAACATGTCGTCTGACACTGTTCATTATATTCTTCCTCTAAACCATAAAAGATGACAGATAAACCCTTTTTCAGAGGCATTTAATGCATCATCCATGCCCTAAATGAGACAGCAAACACACCCTTTGGTAGCGCTGACATTGGACTATAACCCAAACTTTGTCCCCATTTGATTTGTAGCCCTGTAGCTCCAAACCCTTGACCCAACTAGCATTACAACCTTATTTGATAGTACCAAGTTATTGGTTTATGACTAACAAATGGGATCCTTCTTAGGCGAATCAAGGCCCAAGATTCATGCCTAAGAAAGACCCTGTGTCCTTTTGTCATCCCTTATAAATAGGGGTGAATTTAGTGAAGCAAAGAGGGAGAAAAAGAGAAAAACAAAAAAACAAAATCAAGCCCAAAAACACCCTTTTTTCCTATAAAAATCAAGAAAAACCAAAAGGGTAAAAGAGGATCGATTCATGCCACAGTCCATCGCCCTCAACAAAAACAAAACACCCTTTACCCATAACAAAACTGAAACAAAAAAAAAGAGAAGCACCCTTCACCAACTATTATTCTGTACCACCAACTCCACCACCTCTCTTTCTCTCTTCTCTAGCAGCCATATCAAGCCACCAAGAAAAGCAACACCACTAGCCTCCACCGTGAACCACCAACAACCCTAGCAAGACCACCAACTTGCAACCAATACTCCCCAAGCCAGGGTAACTTCTTCTCTTTCCCATGTAAATCCCCTTGCATGGTAATAACTTGAATACTTCTTCTTTTCTATGACATAGAAGAAGAAGTTGGGTCGGGTTTCTTGATTGGAGGTTGAGCCTTCATTCCAGCCCAATCCGTGTGGCTGAGTTGGGCTTCTTAAAATGGATTTTGGGCTATCTGTTGGCCCAACCAAATTGGGTAAGGCCTGAGCCCAACCCGTGTGCATACCTAGTCTTTGGGTCCAATAGACTCGACCATGTAGTTAGGCCAAGCCCAACCCAAAAGCTAAGAACATGTTTGGATTGCATAAGTTTTATTAAGGAAATAAGGCCTTGTTTGGGTCCTTAAAGCATGTTTTCCAAGCACGGTCTTAAGGTATTTTTAATGCCTTTGATTTTAGGTTAATGACATGTTTGTCAAACACGCCCTACTGCTTTCCCCTTTAACTTTAATTTGTTCTTATTTTAATGTTTCTCCAAACAAACCCTAAAATAGTTCAAAAAACCTCTAAAAAAAATCCAAGGACCATTTTTAAATTATTTGTGGGTGCCTCACGTGTTTTTCCAACAATTTTGCCTAATATCATATTGCAGATCTACACTGTAAGATATGTATCCGATATTTCTCTGAAATTTCAAGAAATCAAAAGAACTTCCCTTATTTCAGAAAAAAAAATGTTTTTCTTCAAGAATTTCATTTAATATTAGGTTGTGGACTTACACTGTAAGATACATATTCGGTATTAAAAATACTCAGTTTTCTTTGAATTTTTTTAAAATAAAAAAAATTCCTCATTTAAAAAAATCCAAAAATATATTTTGTTTTCATGTATATGACCAAATTCTAAAAATTTTTCATGCATATTTCTAAAAAAACAAAAATAAATTTTTATCATGTTTTAAAAATACCAAAACGGATATCATATGAGTATCTATTAGGATTTGACTAAAATTTAAAAAATCTCACAAAAAATAATTTGTTTAATTAATATTTTGGATATAAATTTTACAATATAATGCATACTCCCAGAATTAAATTAAATGAATTAATAGCAAAAAAAATTAGGAATTAGTTGTAGACTTTATTATTTAAGGGTATAAAATTATACTATAGAGTACACTCTCAAGTATTAAAGAGACAAAATAGAAAATAAAGGCGATGCTAAGATTTAGGCTTTAGAATGGTTAGAATTTAACTCGATAAGATAGAGATTTTCTCACGAATAGAGATCTTCCTTAAACTTTAGATGAGACTAAAAAATAGAAACACGACTTAGAATAACAATCAATCAATAATACAGCTTATCATAGGTAGGGACTGGGGTTGATGCATTTTCTCATTATAGATTCGACTTAAGGTGAGTAGGGGCCTTCGGAAAAATCATAAATGAGACCTTTTAAAGTATTTAAGAAATTTTTTTTATATATAAATCTGACAAGTAGGTCCTTGAACAATTTTCATTTTGTATTTGGGGCTTTTGTTAAGTGGAGGCAATTTTCATTTCATAAAGCATAATTGACAAATACAACTTACTTATTCTTGGGGCTTTTTTGTTAAGTAGGGGCTTTGAACCATTACCCAAGTTATCCATATGCTCTGGTCGGCTCTATCCCCTTGCACAACTAGTCCTTTTACCCAAACTCTCACAAACCATATGTTTTTTAGTAATCATGATACTAGGTGGCGACTCCTTCAAAATAATAATTTTATAATTAAACCCAAAACCCTTCATTTCAAGAGGCAGCTCTGCCATGAAAGCCATGATAGGAACTACTACTCTTCATTATATTAATTATCTTAAAAAAAATAATTATATTCTTCGTCAAAAAGTAGATCATGCTTGAACTTTTTTTTTAAATTTGATTTGATTTTGATTTTTTTTTTGTTGAGAAATGGATATTTAGAGGTTCTATTTGTTTTTAATTTGGTTTTAATATGAGTTTTTATTTCAATTAAAATGTGTTTTGTTTTGTTAGAAATGGAGATTTAGAGGTCCATATATGTTGTTTTCATAATAATAAAAAAAAGACTTAAATTTGGGTTTTTAGAGTCCAAATACTTGTACCTCGATCTTTCGATGACATGAGACATCCTTAGTGATTGAAAAAATAGAACCTGTTTCATTTACATTTCATTTACATTATTTAAGAGGGGCAGAAAACTATAATCTTATCCCTCAAGTTTGAATTTTTCTTTTTCAGTCCCTATTCTTTATGAATTTTAAGATTTGGGCCTAAATTTTATTTTCATTATGTTTGAGTGATTGGATATTTAGAGAGAGGAGAGAAAGTCACTAAAAAAGAAAACAAGAGAGAAAGCTCTTAGATGATTCAATTTTAACTATCAATAACTATGATTTTGATGTCTATGGATTCATATTTAAGAGGGGAACTCAATAAAGATGATTTCTACCATCAATAATATAAAAAAAGTAGATTATTGCTATTTTTTTTAATTTTATTTGATTACGAGTTTTTAGTTTAGTTAAAATGTGTTTTTGGTTGGAAATAGAGATTTAGAGATCAATGTGATGTTGTTTCAATGTTTTTATATTAAAAAAAGTTTAAATTTGAATTTTTTGTAATCCAATACTTTTACCTCAATTTTTTGGTCATATTAGCCATCTCCTGCCATAAAATATGTTGCAAATTAGTAATAATATACTAGCCTTGGTGCCTACACTTTGCTGCTAAGTCCGCATTATTTTTGTAAAAAGACAATGTTTAGGTATTGAAATGGGGTTAAAAAAGAACATAAAAAACACTCATGACAAATGTATAACAATGCTAATTAAATCTAAAGCCAACATGAGATATTCTGCCAAACCTGCGGCCCAAATTATGTGACTGGAATAATCCGATAAAAACATAAAGAGAATCATAAAACTTTTTTTTTTTAAAAAAATATGTTAACTTTAACTGAAGTCACTAGACCTGAAGCACCTAATCTAGAAAAACAACAAAATCCAATTTCAAAAAAATTAATTATTAAAGGGTGAAAAAAATAGAATTTTAATCATACAAAAAAATTGAAAAAAATAGCAATTCAAAGAATGAAGATCAAAATTATTATTACTACTATTATTAATAAGTAATATCATCACTATTATTACTACTACAACTACTATTACTACTAAAATTATTATTATTATTATTATTATTATTATTGCTCCTCCTCCTCCTCCTCCTCCTACTATTATTGTTGTTACTATTATTATCACAATTATTACTATCATCAATATTATCATCACAACTATTAATATCATAACCATCATCATCATTCTTCTTCGTCTTCTTCTTCTTATTATTATTATTGAAAAAAAACCTTGAACTTAATTTGAAGGATAGAATTGAAAAATATAAAAACTTTGACAAAAGAGCCAAGAAAAACAACAAGAAATCAAAAGAAGAGGGACCAAATTAAAATAATTGAAAAAAAATCATAAACTTGATTTGAAGAATAAAATTGAAAGCAATAAAAACTTTGACAAAAGGACAAAGAAAAAAAAAGAAATTCAAAGTAGAAGGAAGAAATCAAAACATATTGTATATACAAATTAGAAACCAAGGGTTAAATTGAAAACAAATAAAATTTTAATAAAAAGAAAAATAACAAAATTATTAAAATCAAAACTAAAAAGATCAAATTTGAAATACCAATAACAATAAGGACCATAATGCTTTTCTAGTGGTAGGAGAGAGAACCACAGGTAAAAAAAAAGGGTCACTAACGATAAACTGCCCACATCTTGACTACACGCGCCATCAATTATGGATGAGGAGACGATAAGAAATAAAATAATATGGTGAAAGCCCATTTTTTTACCACTAGGAGCTGCTGTGCTTGTCACCCAAAGTGTTCGGCAGCCCCCACATGCTTGTGTGTGATGTGAACGTGCCATAACTTTTTTCGCATTAAAAAATATTATATATTTTAATGTTAAATTACAACACTACCCTCAACAAAATCAACTATTAAAAAAAAACCAAGACCAAAAGACCCTAGTACCCATGATTCATACGAATTATATCTCTTTGATCTAAGGGTACAAGTGTAATTACACTGTGTATTAAAAAACAAAAATACCTAATATCCCTACCCAAAACAATTGGGTTTTTTTACTCTTGGGGTATTTTGGTTACTTGACTAGTCATTAAAATGATGAATAGACAAAAACACCCCAAAACAAATCAATAGTAATAAATAAATCTTACAAAAATACTAAACCATCCCTAGTTCAAAAACAATTATTGTTTTTAATCAAGACCATAGATGTCACTACACTATTATAACAATAAATAATGAAGTATATCTTTGGACACAAGAGAAACCTTTTAATATATTTGTTATATCTACGACAACATGGGTGCATTAAGAGGGTGTTTGGGGGTATTAAGAGGGTGTTTAAAAATGTAGTAACAGTCGTTTTTTAAAGTATTTTTTGCTCGAAATACAATAAAATAATGCTTTTTTAAAATTATTTTTGATATTAACGTATCAAAGTAATATAAAAATACTAAAAAATATTAATTTAAAAAATAAAAAATATTTAAATATTTTTAAAAATACTTTTGAAATAGTTGAATTCTAAAATGTAATCAAGGCTGATATATAGATGCTGGCCGTACATCTTGCTATCAATTCGAAGGCCTCTAAAGTCACCTAGATACATTTATACATGTCTCCTTCCACAATAAATACCAGTTCTTCACCTCCCTCGTTGCGTTTTACGTTTGCCAACCACCA
>Ga0325414_1006932_pt1 | contig 12047 bp, 6 predicted proteins | sample PopdelMetagenome_8_FD_206183 | JGI IMG/M metagenome (GOLD analysis project Ga0325414, IMG submission 206183) | Populus deltoides microbial communities from Bellville, Georgia, United States - Leaf-PdKOR-R3 | ecosystem: Host-associated > Plants > Phyllosphere > Phylloplane/Leaf | place: USA... | reverse complement strand
AAATCTATTTTGATATAATACTTTTCCCTTAATTTAATTTAATATAATATGCAGGTCAAGATACCACCCTAGCACATGCACCTCAAAGCAAGTAAAATTTCGAGGCATCTCTCATCAATGCTTAAAGCAGGCATCCGAATAAATGTTTCTTCTTCTTCTTCTTCTTTCTTTGAAAGAGTCATGACTTTCACTAGCGCAAAAAATAAAACAAAAATCATGGTGCTGATTGTTTTTGTTTTTATATTTTAAAAAAAATTATTTTTTAAATTTTAAATTAATATTTTTTTAGTGTTTTCAGATTATTTTAATGTATTACTAAATAAAAAACATTTTAAAAAACACCACGACCATATTTTCAAACATCCAATGAATAATTTTTATTTTTTCATAACCTCTTTGAAATTTAGATATGAGCAAAGATTATATCTGCTTACTTAGCATAATATCAGATAATTCAGTTTAACATCCATGAAAGTATGTTTTCGTCTTCAGATAGGATTAACTTGTAAAAATAAAAAATAATAATATCATCCCATGATGAATCCATACCACATCAAAGGTGAGAAAAAAGGAAATTGCTCATGTCTCTCTAGTGTTTCTGTGACTCACTGACTAAGTTGGATCAATTTTTATTTTTTTTTCATCAAAAATAATATTAGAATTTTTTTTAAAAATCTAAAATTTAGATTGATCCGAATTTCTCTAAGACTTGAGCCTGGTCGATTCTAGATTTGGTTTTGTAACTAATTAGCTAAGGTTTCTGTTCTCTATTTCTAGCTCGTGATCTCTATCCACGCCTCCTCGCAAATCTTATTCCCATTTGCAAAGATTTCACCTTTATTACTGTAAACAAGTGTCCATGGTGCATCTTCATTCTAGCCTCGCTATTAGCTAACTGAAATCCAGCACCTGAACCCAGACCCGAGAATAGAGATATATAGAAAAACTCAAAAGACAATAAAAACAATAAAATTATCGAACAACAGTAACAAGCCTCTATAAAATAAGAGAATCAAGAGACTCTCTTCACTCTCCTCCACTACTATCTGACACCCCAGACAAAAAAGTCTCTTCCTTTCACTTCAAAGAAAGGAGGAGAGGGAAAAAAAAAAGAGAGTGAAACACAGTCCTCGGATCCTCTCTACAATGGCGGAGACAAGGAGGTACATTACAAAAGAAGAGCTTGAAAAGCACAATACAGCAGGAGATCTATGGATCTCAATACAAGGCAAGATCTACAATGTCACTTACTGGGCTAATGACCACCCTGGAGGCCAGCTTCCATTGTTGAGTCTTGCAGGCCAAGATGTCACTGATGCGTTTGTTGCTTACCATCCAGGGACTGCGTGGAAATACCTTGACAAATTCTTTACCGGGTTTTATCTCAAAGACTACACTGTTAGTGAGGTATCGGAAGATTTTAGAAAACTCGCTGCCGAGTTCTCAAAATCGGGGCTTTTTGAGAAAAAAGGACATGTGGTGTTTGTTACTCTTTGTTTAGTTGTAATGATGTTTTGTCTCAGTGTTTATGGTGTTTTGTGCTCTGATAGTAGATCGGTTCGTTTAGTTTGTGGTGGGTTAATGGGGCTTATGTGGATACAAAGTGGGTGGATTGGGCATGATTCAGGTCATTATCAGGTTATGAGTAGCCGTGGATTCAATTGTCTTGTGCAGATCTTAAGTGGGAATTGCCTTGCAGGGGTTGGTATTGGATGGTGGAAGTGTAACCATAATGCACATCACATTGCTTGTAATAGTCTTGATTATGATCCAGATCTGCAGCACATGCCTTTTTTCGCGGTATCTTCTAAGTTTTTCAGTTCAATTACTTCCTGTTTTTATGATAGGAAGTTGAATTTCGATTCTGTTTCTAGGTTCTTGGTTAGTTATCAACATTGGACATTTTATCCTGTAATGTGTTTGGCGAGGATTAATTTGTTTGCGCAGTCTTTCTTGATTTTGTTATCTAAGAGAAAATTGTCGACTAATAGGGGCCTGGAGTTTTTGGGTTTAGTTGTGTTCTGGACTTGGTATCCTCTGCTTGTTTCCTGCTTGCCCAGTTGGGGGGAGAGAATCATGTTTGTTGTTGCCAGTTTTAGTGTTACTGGGATTCAGCATGTTCAGTTCTGTCTAAATCATTTCTCATCAAGTGTTTATGTTGGTCCGCCTAGTGGGAATAATTGGTTTGAGAAACAAACCGAGGGAACATTGAATATATCATGCTCGCCTTGGATGGATTGGTTTCATGGTGGATTGCAATTTCAGGTTGAGCACCATCTCTTTCCCCGCTTGCCTCGATGCCAACTTAGAAGAGTCTCACCGTTCATCAGGGAGCTTTGTAAGAAGCATAATTTGCCATACAATATGGTATCATTCTGGAAGGCCAATGCAATGACCTTGGAGACTCTCCGGACTGCAGCCTTGCAAGCTAGGGATCTTACCAATCCTGTTCCTAAGAATTTGGTGTGGGAAGCTGTTAATACTCATGGATGAGATAGGGGGCCTTGTGAAGCTTTATGGAGTCTTGGCATGGCATTTCTACCTATTTAAGATTCTGATCTGATTTGGGTATTGATAGCTTCATTCGATTGATGTCCGAGGGTGGTTATCCTTGGTTTCAGTGGAAGAATAATTTATCTGTCACTCCTTGAAGGCTTGAACTGGTTTTTATTATTTAAGCTGCATGTTTATGAGATTGGTTCATTTAGTTTTGGATTAGGAGAAAATCATTCATAATCTTCACTGCAGGCTGAAGTAGTTCTATCTTGTTTCTGCTCAGCATCGCAGCTAAAGGATTAGTAGAATGTGGAGCGCTATCTTCTCATTTAGTCTTGCTTTTAGTAGCCTTCTGTGTGTTTATTTTTATTTTTTTTATTTGAAGTCTTTATTGGCTTTAACTCCCTTCAAGTTTTGGCTTGTTTAGAACTTCATTATAGTCAGAATCAATAGTAAGTAATTTGTTCATTGCCAAAGTTTAACTTTGAAGATGAGCCTTTCTTTCTTGTCTACTGAAATTGCCTCTTCACTCTCCCATTCCTCATTTCCTGTTTTATTGCTGTTGATTTTTATTGCTTTAACATATCAAATGCTCTACTTTTACGGATAGAGGGTGTGGTTGTGCAAAGTCGATAATCATTTTACACTGAAAATATCTACTGCCAATCTGCTTGTGTTCCTTCTTTGGTAATCAATTTGTTGCTGAGGTCCTCCCTTTTCTTCAATATTTCGTTTGTGAAAGCATCAATATTTCTCATTTATTGTTGGATTTGTTTTTAGTTCTGTCGAATTTTGGATAGTTGATAGAAGCATACCAGCTCATCTCCTCCCTGCCTTTGCTTTCATTTCCTGATAATATGGTAAACTAATATACTGCAGTTTGGTTGTCAATGGAGAATGAACTGGAATTTGGGAAGAAGCCAAAAATGAGTGGTGGTTCCATGGGGAGCTCGTATCTGGGACCACCCAGGAGCCACGTGGATAGTGTTTTGTCTTGAAAATCAAGATGCTGGCTTTGTTCTTCATACAGCTGTGATTGAAGGGCTTTGAGATGGATCTAGAGATCAGTCTGAAACCTCACTCAATCACAGCCGTGTATTTGTACACAGATGGAGATTAAAGCCATGTTCCTCTAGTGCCCTCTTACCACTACAATAAGAATGTCTCCCAATTAACGGTACTAAAGAAAAATAATTAAAATTTACCAGTCTAAAAGTGATGATGACTATGGAAACTTCACACAGCTTATACGAGCAGTCCGCTGGCCCAACATCAGCAGCATGCATTCACTTGATTAATTACCTCTTTGATTGCTATTCTATCGAGCAACATTAAACCCCATGTTATTAACTGTTCGAGAAAAACATCCTAAAAGAAAGGTATGAAAGTTCTATTTGAAAAAAAAACACAGAGGAAAACAAAACGGTAGTGTCAGTCTCAACAGCTCTTGGTTAAGGATCGGGGAGTTCATGGGTGTCATTTCTTCAATCTGGAAAGACAATCGTTGGCAATGGCTGGTGAGCTATGGCTTCATTCTGCCGTTAGGATTACATCGTTTTTCTTAACCCGCAAGGGGGCCTTTCTTCCCTGTTACATCATGAGGATGTAGTTGGAGTCTGATCTTAGACTATCTACCCCTGTTTATATCGAATTTAGTTTCCTCTTGCAGCCTTCAGGTCTTAGGCTCCTTTTTCTACCATCAAAGAAAGTAATAAACATTTTTTTTAGAGTGCCCAGAATTAGAATTAAGATAACAATGTTAATGACAAGGCACATCTTTGATTTAAAAAGCTTATAATTCAATCACTTTTCACCTCAATTTCCAATAAGATCTGGACAACTGTAGATCGATTTCTCTCTCCTCACTTTGCACAAATCCTGCCATAACACAGCATTGTGTTCACGGTGGCAGGTCCATCGTCAACAAGCTGACATTTGACAACCATGCTAGCATATCTCTGCTAATGTGGCGTTTGATTGGCCAACAAGGGCCTAGTTAGAAATATTTCCTTCCCGTTTCGGCCACCAACTACACACATGCATAGTCTCTACTCCCATTAATCTGAACTGTTTGTTCTTAACAAGAGTCGTGTTTTTAACTATTATGCTAAAAAATAAAAAGAAAAATGACGAGAAAGGAATAAAAAGATCGTAGCGATTAAGATAGGACTTACGAGCAGTTCAATCCCATTTTATGGATAACACCTGCACGCACTCTAGTTGTTTTCCACGATGGTCTAAATTTCAAATTGATGGGTTAGTTGGAGATAACCTTCGTTCAAGATTTTGAACACGAATAGACTAATACTTAAAAGAAAACTAACAAACAAGATCAAGATTCAAGATAACCCAAACACCAATTTCATTTTCCTTTTCAAAATACAAAAACTGTATTTAAGAACACCCCACGTCCCTCAATGATACAATCTTTGTAAACATAGCATTGTATACGGCAGTTAAACCCTAGCCCCCCTCCCCCTCTCTCGACAATATTCTCTTCCTTCTTTTTCTCCTTCTCACCAGGTAACTTCTCTCTCAATTCAAGCAACCGGGATACCAGCTATATTACAGATATTAACAACGATGAAAAGGCCTGCCTGTGCTGCTTGTAAGAACCAGCGTAGGAAATGCGATGAAGATTGTTTTGTTGCTCCTTACTTTCCGGCTGAGAAAACAAGAGATTTTGAGGCTGTCCATAAACTTTTTGGGTTACATAATATTGTCAACCTCCTCCAGAATCTACCCCTTGAGAAAAGATCTGACGCCGTTATTTCTATGGTTTATGAAGCCAACGCTCGAGTTAGAGATCCTGTTACTGGCTGTACTCGTATCCTTTCAGAGTTAATGCAGAGGCTTAACGCTCTCAAGGCGGAGCTTAACCTTGTTCAAAATAAAAATGCTTACTATCGTACGCTAAAACAGCAGCAACCTGGACAGCAAAATATGGTCCATAATGCAGGTTTTGTGGACTTCCTTCGAGAAAACAATAGTGTTAAATTGCTCCCATCTCCGAATCAAGATCTCAACTTCTTGCGTGAGAATCTTGAGAACCCTCAACAACTTCAAGAATCCAGTTCCGCTCAAAATCAAATTGCTTATTATCATACCCTAAAACAGAAGCAACTTGGACAGCAAAATATGGTTCATAATGCAGGTTTTGTGGACTTCCTTCAAGAACACAATAATGCTAATCTGCTCCCATCTCCGAATCAAGATTTCACCTTCTTGCATGAGAATCTTGAGAACCCTCAACAACTTCAAGACTCCAGTTCCGCTCAAAATCAAATTGCTCACTATCGTGCCCTAAAACAACACCAACCTGGACAGCAAAATATGGTTCATAATGCAGGTTTTGTGGACTTCCTTCAAGAAAACGATAATGTTAAATTGCTCCCATCTTCTAGTCAAGATTTCAACTACTTGCATGAGAATCTTGAGAACCCTCAACAACTTCAAGAATCCAGTTTCTGTTGCAAGAAGACTGATTTCTGGAATTGATTTCAAAATAAAGAGCAGAGATGACTGTTGCACATTTATCCTTGTTAAGTTCAGTGCAGCGTTTGATTACACAGGGTGAGTTTTTCACTGCATTATTTACTGTTCATCCTGTATTATTTATTGTTCGTCCTCTTGTATTTTTTTGGGGATGTACTATCTAAAATTTTATATTTTTTTAATTTATTTTTTTATTATTTTTAGACGATTCAGTTTTAATTAAAAAATAATTAATTTTAAATTCTTAAGAAATGATGAGATTTAAAGAAAAGAGATTGAAATAAAAAAACACGATAAATATAAGTGGCGTGCTATAAGTTCTAAAAAAAGATGTATTTTGGTTCTCCAACTTAAATAATCACGTAAATTATATAATTTCGATCCTTGAAATTTTTTCAATTTTATTTTGTATAAAAATTTATTTTTGTTATTTTTTGATCTCTGATTAATTAAGAGAGAAGAGAAAGAGAGATTGGTGGATTCTAGCGATAGAGAGAGAGAGAAATATGTCGTTGACATCAATATAAGGCACCAACATGGATGATATTTGTGTCAAATTGTTCCATTTGATTATAGGAGTTCATATTAGATATTTTTTAACTTAAAATTAAGTTTGTGAAAAAACAAATCTGAGCTTGGGTTGATTTTTGGTTTCCGGTTGAGTTCGTTTTTTGGATTTTTTTGAAGTCATGAATAGGTTTATCATGGTTTCTAAGGTGTTTTATAGGGATTTTGGGTAAAAACAACGGGTTAAAAAATGAGTTTTGGGGTTAAAAGAATCGAAACTCCGATTTTTCAGCTATCACAGTAGCCAAAATCTGGATAAAACAGATGACGGTTCGTTTAGTTATTTTTTTCAAAAAAATAGGGTAGATGACATGTTATCCGTCCCATGTGCAGTTAAAAAAAAAAAGGCTCAAACATGCGGACCTTAATGAAATGGGTCAAGTGAGTTGGCGTGGCTTGTCAAACCCAACAGTACCTAGCCCTTGTTTTTCTTGATTTTTTAATTTTAATTAATGATTTATTTATTTATTTATTAAAAACTTAATTATATTTACATTAATACTCATTTTCTCTTTTATTTTGTTTAAATAGCATCTTTTAAATGATGATGATTTTTTTGTTATATGTTTAATTTTCAAAGAGGGTTTTTTTATTCGTCTTTGATTTTTTTTTTATGTTTTATATAGATGAATTATATTTTCAGATGAAATTTCTAATATCTGTAGCCTTGCATGTTATTCTTTTTTTCCTTTTATTTTATTTAATTAATTTAATATGTTTATCTATTTCTTTTATCATTTGATTAAATAAAAAATATTTTAATAAACAAAAATCAGCAAACATAATTGAGTAAATATCTCATTTTACGAGATTAAATATTTTGATTAACATCTATCTCTTGGTTTTTTATTTTTTATTTTTAGGTGTCGTTAATGATTATTTATTTATTTATTAGCACACATAGTTCTCAGTTTATTTGATTATTTATGTGCATAATTTTTTTAATTTGAATGTGTTAAAAAACCTGCATATATATTTTTTTATAAAAAATAAAAATATTTAACTCGCGGTGGAGCGCAAGTCACGTAATTAGTTTATAACTACGTTTTGTTATCTTTCTTTATAAGAACAAAAACATATGTTCTTATAATTAAAAATTCATTCTCTTATATCTCTTATTAAAAGTGACTAGTTTTATAACTTAAAAGTCTCTAAATTTCATTAAAAGAAATTATTTTGCAGATATTAATCCTTCTATCATTAAAATAATATTAACATGAATATATAATTACTTATTATTATTCAGATACTTAAAAACCTCGAGCATATATGATTTTGAAACATATCAATATGAATATGGATTTAACTTTGATAAAGATTTATTTACCATTTGGAAGTTAATATCTAAACATAACAAAAGTACTTAAGGTATTCATTGTAGTATAGGCTGCATTCGATGATTTTGGTTTTTCTTTCTCTGTACAGTTGAAACAGATCAAGTAATGGCTTTCAATGGTTGTTGGATTCATCAATTTCACAGCCCTTTAAAGGTAAGGACAGGTTTAGCTTGCTGCCCGAATTGCTAGCCATTGAAAAGAACATGGTGGACCTTCCCTGTGAATAAAGCCACCTCCCACTTTTCCATTTCTACTGGGAGCCACATCAAGTCTCGAGTTTGGACCCCCGTTGCCAGCCCATTGATGCACGGAAAATTTGGCTCCTCATGAATAAGCATTCAAGCAAGTAGGTAAAAACCATGTGATTTCGTGGCCTTTTCTTTTTGTATTCGTCTTGCATTCATGGTCATAAGTTAATATCGTCTCAGGTTTTCTCACGTCAGCTCCTGGTTTTGTTGCGTTGTGTTACTGTTCACGACCCCTCAACAGCTCATTCAAGCCTGTTGTTTCCTCTCAAAATTAGATATCAAACCGATTCTTTTGGGTAGTCCATACGCGTCAATAACATTACTTTTTACATTTCAAATTTGGACAAAAGTCTCAGTTCTTCATACCAATATATCGTCCAAGGATGGTAGCATCAGCATCAACCAAAATCCTGTTCCCCAGGACTACCAAGCAAACAGACATGAACATCTTTGAGTGACCATGTCTTTAGATTTTTCTACTGGAGGATATATCACCCTTTGTTTTTTTTGCCTCGGGAACAACTCACCATTCTGTGTCCCCCAACAACAATCAGTACTGTCCGTGCCAATAGTTTCAACCCTCAGGTGTTCAAATGTCAAGCAGCTTCAAAGTGACCAAGAATTACAAGATCCCAATCGCCTAAATTTCTGATGGCATTTAATTTTCTAACAAGAAATACTCTTTGGTTAGTGCTTGAAGTCATTCATTCAAAGAATCAGTACTCGAGAATTTCTCAATCTATTATACATATATGCTACTATAGTTTCCATCAATTAAAACATGCTACCATGAAAAATAGATTCATCTATATGCTATATTGTTTTTACAGAATTAATGCACCCTTTGTGCTAATTATGAACTTAATTAGGCAAACATAACAGCTGCCTCTTCTCTTTTATAAACTAATCAACTCCCACTGGTGAAATTGAGGGTGCTTTCTGATAGAGAAGGAGATGAATCGGAAGACAGATCATTCATAATAGAACTCCGGTCACCTAATTGTCTTCCACCCTTGGTCCTAATATCTTCAATCATCATATGCACCATGCTCATCTTTGGACGGTCTCTTGGAAATGGAGCCAAGCAAAGCAAAGCTACTTGCATAAGACCTACCATTTCCTCCTCCATTTCCTTATACCTCAACAACTCAAAATCAAACACCTCCCAAGTCCACTCTTCTCTTGCCACTCTTTGAACCCACTTCACTAAACTTGTTTCTCCCTCTCCATTTGGCATTTTTCCTGTCAGTATCTCAAGCAAAATCACCCCAAAGCTATATACATCACATTTTTGTGTAAACCTTCTCTGGCTGACATTATTCTGGTTGTTAGGCATTAGTTCTGGAGCCTTGTAGCCATTGTTTGAGATAGATGCGGCATGCAAGAGTTGGTGGAGACCAACGTCAGAAACACAAGCATTTCCCAAGTGATCAACTACGATGTTTGATGATGTTAGGTTCCCATGGAAATGCTTGGCTTTGTTGTAGCCATGCAGAAATGCAAGGCCAAGTGCAGAACCTGATGCTAGTTTTAACCTTGTTGTCCAGTCCAATGGAGTCCTCCCTGGTCCTCTGTTCCCTATTATTTATTACAAAGCAATTTTAGAACAAAACATATCATAAAAGACAATCACTTCGACTAATTATTAGCACAATCAAATCAAGGAAAGAAGCACAAACCATGCAAGAGAGAGTGTAAGCTTCCATTTGGTAGAAAATCATAGACCAAAAGCAACTCCTCATTAGAATCATAATAAGCTCTTAAGCTCACAATGTTAGAATGCCTTAGCCCACCAATTATCCTCAACCAGCTATCAACCTCCTTTCTCTTTCTCCTCTCTCTCACCCTCTTAACAACCATCATATCACCGCCATCTACCACCACCTTATAAGTGGTCCCCGCAAATCCTTTTCCTAACAACTCAGCTGATGACTTCAACAAATCATCCACGTCACCAAAACCCTTGCACCCATCAAACACCACCATCACCTCGTCACGGCCACCACCAACACCACCACCGTAAAATCCACCCATTGAATTGAGGGAACCTGCTGGCCTAACTTTCCTTTTAATTCTCTCCTGGGCCCCACTGTTTCGTCTTTTTTTACAGTAACAGCAGCACGTGATGGTCACAAGCGCTGCCAAAATGGCAACCGCATCGACAGTGATGATCAGAAACACCACCCAGTCACTCACTCCCTTCTTTTTATTCTTCGTTCCTACATCACCTGGTTTTGCTGGCTCACTCTTCACTGTCCGATGAAAACAATCCAACGCCAGCGGTTTACCACAAAGATTCTTATTTCCGGAAAAAGAACTCACCGGGAAACGTGAAAATATCGCCGGAATCTCGCCGGAGAGAAAATTATTGGAAACATTGAATTCCAGGATTAACCCAGATGGGAAAAGGCTGAAAGGTCCGATTTTCCCAGTGAATGAGTTGAAATCGAGACGAAGAGTTAGTAGCCGAGGCATCTGAGCCAACTCGGGAAATGGAATCTCGCCATAAAAGTAATTATAGGAAAGGTCGAGCCTCCGGAGACGCCGAAGGGAGTGGATTCCAGAGGGGAAGTTTGCGGAAAGGCGGTTGTGAGAGAGGTAAAGAAGCTTGAGGTTTTTCAAAGAAGAAAAGTTCAAATCGAAAGCAGAGGAGAGGTGGTTTTGTTTTAAGCTTAAGAGTCTGAGTTGAGTGAGTTGACTCAGAGCGTCTATCGAACCAGTAAGATTCAAGTTCTCAAGTACCAGTTTCGTGACTCGGTGAGTCGTGGGATGACATGTGACACCAAGCCAGGAATCAATGCACGGGTTAGTTGAGTTGACCCAGGTGGATAACGCGTTTGATGAGTCTAACAAGGAGGATTTGAAAGATAGTAATGTAATAAAATCCGGGTTCGATAAAGAACTAGAGAAGATGCAAGAGAAGAAGAAGAAGAAGAAGGTAGAAAGAAAGTTTTGTTTGGACAACATTTTCTTTCTGGTCTGGTTTTCTCGAGAAAACAAACAGGAAAATATAAGGTTGTGGTCAAATGGGATGAGTGATGATAAGTAGCCGTTGGATTTCTAAGGGAGGGAGAGAGAAAGGCCATGTTTGGACCACGGGCATATTTAATCCGCATTTACGTGTTAGATAGGGGAGCGTGGGGTACGGGTTGATTTAAAACTAAAAACACGAAACTTGTTTGTTTTTTAATTTCAAAAGTATTTTTTAATTTTTTTAAATTAATATTTTTTATATTTTTAGATAATTTTGATGTGTTAATGTCAAAAATAATTTTTAAAATAAAAAAATTATTTTGATACATTTCCAAATAAAAAACACTTTAAAAAACAATCATAATCACACTCTTAACTATTTTTTAATTTGTCCGTTTTCCACCACATACTGAAACATGTTAATAAAAATGTATAAAAAAAGTTATTAATAACGTGGAGATTATTTTGCAATGCTATAAGATCAGGTGAGATAATAAAATTATAAAAGTTAATTTGATATCAATTGGTTTATTTAATAGGTTTAAATAAAATCTGGATGACTTTTTTTTATATTTAAAAACTAATATTGGATGATAAAATTAAAAAAAAAAATAAGACAAGAAAATAAAAGAAAATGTCGAACCAGATAAACTTTTCAAATCAATAATCTGGGATATTAAATCAAAAATACATTATATGAAAAAACAGTAAAATTCAATTCTCAACGAATCCAGCATCGAATGATGAATTATCACTATTATTATTATAATAATTATTATTCTTATTTTTATTATTATCATTACTAATATTGTCACTATCACTACAGCTATAGCTATTACTACTATTATCAATAAGTAATATCATAATTATTATTAGTATTATTATCGTGATCACTATCATTATCACTGTTATTATTGCTATTATTATTATT
>Ga0325414_1006931_pt1 | contig 12048 bp, 9 predicted proteins | sample PopdelMetagenome_8_FD_206183 | JGI IMG/M metagenome (GOLD analysis project Ga0325414, IMG submission 206183) | Populus deltoides microbial communities from Bellville, Georgia, United States - Leaf-PdKOR-R3 | ecosystem: Host-associated > Plants > Phyllosphere > Phylloplane/Leaf | place: USA... | reverse complement strand
TTGTTGATATTGTACTAAATCCTACTCTATTGCCAATGATCAGGCTTGATTGTGTACAAGCAGGAAACAACAACGGGAGATTGATCTGCATTAATTGTCATGATTGACAAGATATTGTGGCTTGATTTGCTTTACTAATTTCCTATAACACTCCCCCCCTCAAGTTGGGAGTTGGGAGTGTATGTTAATGACACCCAACTTATGAATGGAGCTTAATGGTTTAGTAAACATGTTTGTTGGCTGATTCTTGGTTTGAATGTAAGCTAAGCTGTCTGAATTATCCTTTCTTGAATTTTCTCACCTATAAATAACAATTCATCTTTATAACAATTCATCTTTATATGTTTAGTTCGCTCATTGAAAACTGCATTTAATGTTACGTGCATGACTGTTTGATTGTTGCAAAATAATATCAATGGTTGTGTATGATTTATTCTTAGGTTCTTAAACATATTTCACATAATGTAGTGGCCATATATCGATATTTTACTTATGCACTTAAACGAGATATAGTTGTTTGTTTCTTGGTTTTCCAAGAAACTAGTGCCCGACCAAGCAAAATGCAGTATCCTGTAATTGACCTTCTTGTATCGTTACAACGAGCCCAATCAGCATCACAAGATGTTGTTAATTGAAATGAACCTGTGGATGGTAGCAAAATGCCTTGTCCAGGCGTTTGTTTGACGTATCTGAACACCTTGTGTGCTTCGTATAGATGAGGCTGATGTGCTTGTTCATAAACTAGCTTAACACATGCACAACATAAGTCAAATCTGGTCTTGCTACCTTGAGGTATATGAGTCTTCAAATTAGTCTCTTGTACGCTGATGCATCTTCTAAGAGTCTTCCATTGGATTGTGTTGATGATATGTTTTGTTCTACATGAAACTGAGAAGGTTTGCCACGTAAGAAACCAACATCTTCTAGAATTTTCTAGGCATATTTTTGATGTGATAGACTGATTCCATGTTGAGATCTTGCAACCTCTATACCAAGAAGATATTTGAGTTGTCCTAAGTTCTTTAGTTTGAATTTCTTGGACAAGAAATTCTTGGTCTCTTTTATGTCGTGCAAATCATTCCTAGCCAATATCACACCATCAACATATACATGCAATTCCAAAAAAGATACCTTGATGACTTCGGATGAATAATAAATACTCAAACATAGATTAATGAAATCTAGCATCTTTGAGTGCTCATGACAGCTTGATAAACCATTGTCTAGACGCATGTTTTAAGCCATATAGTGATTTGTGAAGTTTGCAAACACGATTCTCCCCTTTTAATCCGAAATCAGGAGGTAAAGACATGCATATCTCTTCAGTGAGATCACCGTATAAAAAGGCATTGTTAACATCTAATTAATGCAAATACCAACCACGCAAGGCACCAACACTAAGCAAGACACCAAATTGTGACTATTTTTGCAACTTAAGCAAAGGTTTCGTTGTAATCAATGCTCTCTATTTGATTATATCCCTTGAACACTAACCTGGCTTTGTATCTTTCTACGGTCCCATCAGCTTTCAGCTTGATCTTATATACCTACTTGCATCCAATGGGCTGTTTATAAGGTGGTAATGTGACTAAGCTCCAAGTGTTAATGGCCTGTAAAGCATTAAGTTCATGCTGCAAGGCAGCACGCCACTGTGGGTGTTGAATAGCCTGTGAAAAACTTGTGGGCTCTTTGAGAAGGGTCAGTTGAGTAGTATAAACTTTGTGGAGAGGAGAAATATGATCATAGGATAAATTTTTAGCGTTGCGAGATTTATCATTTGTACAAACTTTAAGAAGGGTCAGTTGAGTAGTATAAACTCTTCAAATGCAGCAAGCATTTGTTTAGCATTGCGAGATTTATCTAAAAGGTAAATGTTTCTGCAGATCTTGGATCTCATAATCATGAGGCGTAAACGAGTACTTCTCTCCCATTTCTCATATTTAGCTTTTTCTTGATCAGGCGAAGTTCCATCAGTTGGCTTATCAGGTTTATCTTCATCAAGAGCAATATGCGAGTCATGACACAAGATAACAAGTTCTATGCTATTTTCCCACACAATCCAGCTCTCGATATTTACATCATTTAAAATCTTGGAAGTAGAATAAGCATCCCTAGCTGCCATGATTAATTAGAAACGAAAATCATTCAAATTTTTCATGCTGCAAAATGCACAATCATGCATGCACAGCACGAAATTCATGCAAAGCTTAAACTAAACAGCAAAAACAAGAACAACTACTCTTTTTTTTTCTTTCTAAAACACTCATGTTACTGGTGGCCTTATATGGTTTTTTTTTTGTGTGTGTGTGCAAAACTGAAGTTATTGGCGTAATAGATTCCTAAAAGTACAAAACAAATAATACATTTGACCGAGAATATATAAAGTATCTTAATTGTATCTTGATGAATTCTTCTGATTCTTTAAGCAAGACCAAAACTAAAAGGTGAGAGGCAGCCCAGAAGCAAGAAAAAAAAGGAGATGATTTAAAAAGTTGCTTACAAAATCCATGCTTTCATGTGCTGACAAACTGCTTTGTTTGGTTTCTCTTCTGCGACTTCACTGGATACAGAGAGAGGGAGAGCCGTCTGCTTGTTATTTGTTAAACCCTGCGGTTTCAAGAAGGAGAGCCGTCTGCTTTGTTACATTACGTAGCATATTCATAGGCCTGGGCTCGATTTTATGAATGGAGGGTTTTTTTAAGACAAAAAAAACAACCAGTGCCCCTGTACTTTTAATTTTTAATCATATCACACCCCCTACTCTATTTAACATCACGGCAACCTTTGTAAAACTGGTTTGGTATTCATTTAAAAATATATAAAAATAATATTTTTTTTATTTTTTTAAATTTATTTTTAATATCTACACATCAAAATAATTTAAAAATACAAATAAAAATTAATTTAAAGCAAGAAAAAAAATATTTTTTAAACCCATTCACATTTTGTTAATATTATTTTATTTTTTGAAATTTATTATTAATATCAGCATATTAAAAAACTAAAAAAAAAAATCAATTTTTTTTAGCAAACCTCAGCCCAAACAGTTCCTTAGGCAAACTGTATGGAACAACGTAGAAGAGACACACTACCGCAACATATTCTTCAAAATTGAAGAATAAAAAATTCTGGAACAAGTTTTGATGCAGTTTCCATTAAAACAAAGAAAAATTGCATGTTAATCAAAAAGAAAAATCAGTGTAGAATAACATACATGTCAGCTCCCATGTATAATTCAAGTTATAAAACAAAACAGGAGTAGCTTATTTCCACAAAGGATTCTCTATAGACAAACATGAGCAGAATTGCATCGAACCCAAAACCGTATGACAACCCCCACATTTCAAAATCAAACTACCAAGTGAAAGAGTCCAGTCGGTACCAGACACAATACACTACCAAGTGAAAGAGTCCAGTCGGTACCAGACACAATACAAGCATGCGGATGAAAAAATGGAAGTCAGCCATCAATCTTTCTTCTTGGAACCAACTACCTTTTTGGTGATATCAGATTTCATTTTGCAACCCAGAGAGAGAGCTTCCAAAAACATAGAATCAATTGCTTGTTCGTTTTTCTCATACAAATAGAATGCAGCAAAAGCAACAGGAAGTCCTGCAATAATAAACGGAGCACAAAACCACACTTATTCAAACTGACTGCTGTTATTAAAGAAAAAAGACATTAAAAAATTAAACATATAATGGTAGTCAGAGCAGGACAAGAAGAAACTCAGGTAAAAAGGAGGCTGCATCTGGAATATAATTAAATGGGCAAGCAGAATTCTGATGAAATTGTACTTAAAGACAGTTATAACAGGTAAGAGGTCATGTCAAAACTTTTGGCATGGCTTGCTCTTTTCAATTTAAAGTATTAGTCTTGATGTAACTGCCACAAGGTTATAGGCTTGAAAATTGAAAGAAGGAAATTGTATATCTGCATATCTGCATATTTATGCCCATGCAAGAACAGCAGAGAGCGTACCTATAATAAATAAGGTCTGAAATGAAATGGCTCCAAGGAAGCTAAGAATCAATAGTGATATCACCACCTGTTCCATTACAAATGGAAAACCTTAGCAAATGGCACATGGCATCCCAACTTTTAAACAAGAATGGCTAAACTACCCAAATCTTTGAATAGGTAAAATCAAGCACTTCAAAAGCACAATAAAATTTGTAACAGAACTTATTTCTGCTGTAACTTAAAGAACAAAATTACATCTTTAATGCATTTAGTTGAATAATGCAAGATTCAATTCCAATGTAGGAGCTCATAGCTATAGCAATCAGGCGGTAGGGGGGCTTGTTATTTTACATGTTCGATAAAGTAACGATATCTCAAGCAAGAAATTGTCATTTAGCAGTATCAAGTATCGGACGGAAGCTTTCATTACATGAAAGCATCTATTCTTACATTATCAGTTTAGTATCTTTGCATTCTGTACATGCAAACCCTGTTCAGAACTAGCATGCAGATGTACAACAGTTTCTGAACTAAGAAAAGAATGTGCAAATCCAAATATGAATTTACTACACTACAGAATAAGACTTGTAATAAGAAACTTGTAAAGAACAGTGAATACCTGGAAGAATAATGACCAGTCATTTCCCTTGCAAAGAGATTTTAAAACATTAACAGAAGCATTCCATGATGAAGCCACTGAAAGGGCAGTTCGGTGCGACCTCTCCTCTGACAAGTTGAAATATGACATGGGAATTTTTTCAATTGTATATCCAAACCTGCACCAAAAAGAAAATTTTACTATACAGAACTGATGTTCCTTGATTAAAGAGTAGTGACCTTCTGTCAGTCCCCCACTGTATCAGAAGATTTAGGGCATGCTTGGTGTTCGAAATTCGAGCAAGTAATTTTCTGAATTTTCAGCTTATAGATTATGATGTTGAAAACCCAAAACTTCACATGTTTCATTATATTCTTTAATAGTTGTTCCCAGAAAAGATAAATGTGATAAGAACCACATGCAAGGAACCACTGGCACCACATGTAAAACACTTGGACCTTTGGATTCAGGATGTGGCTTATAGATATCATATTCTTAAGTGATAAAAAAATGCTTCTTTAAGAAACAAAAGATTGGCTTATTGACAAGTGAAAAAGGAACGCAGGCATGCATACACTTTCTCTGGTAAATTTCCATGGATGAACAAGAAGATTGATACCACCATGAGAAGCTTTGAAGCAGCAGTAACAATGGTGGACTGAGATGCAATGAAGTTGTAGTAAATTGCAACCAGAACTAACAATGTTATCAATGTCTGCTTTTTATCCTTCCAAAGCAGTGTATCAGCAACTGAAAATGGCAACAGCCGAAAATATATTAGTTCCAATACATGGTAAAGTTCACACACATCCACAGAGAAGGGGGGGGGGGGGGGATAAGTGTTGAGATAACTAGCTAAAGGGAAAGACTGATATCAACTTGTTCCACACCAAAAAAAATATTCATGGTATGATGTCCCCACAACTTTCAATTGCTAACATTCCTATTCTGCATGTTAAATTCATCATGTTACCTTTAAGTGAAAGAAAAATGAAATGCCCAATTCTATCATTTTCAGGCATGTGGAAACCAGCTCAAACCCCTCAATCCTTTTATCTTTTGTGACCTACAATCACTTGTTAAAATACCAAATCCATGGTTCGGCACAAACTTTTTCTATTTTCAATGTTCCCAGTTGCATTGTTTAATGTTTTCAACAGTTCAGCATCCATAAAAATGCAGCCAGCATTATAAGCATGCAATGGGTGATTCGTACACAAGTTTCTGGTCGATTTCAGTTCTATATAGAACTCGGCATTCAACAGCATAGTGTAAAAATGCTTTCAGGGAGCTAATATCCTGCAGAGCCAGACATGAAAAATATGACGAAGAACATAAATCGATGACTTGTACCCTTTCCACTTCCGAGACATACGGAGGCTTTAGATGGCCCTACTCTTTTAGGTTGATTTTCAGCCCTTAAGTGTGGATATGACTCAAGCGTCCTTTTTAAGCCTTCCTGCAAAAAATCATAATCACATTACCACAAGAAAAATTACCAATCCAATTGTAGTGGAATTAAAAAAGCTAGAGTATAGCATGCATTTTGAAATGGTGTTTATGTTTGTTGGTTGGTAAAAGCATTCATCCAATCTACATTCAAGTTAGAGAGTGTGCTGTACTGACCACTAAGATTGTGTTACAAAATCTGAACTATTCAAAATGCACAAAAGATAATAAGAATAATGTATCTGTGGACCTTCAAGCACGTTAGAATAACAGTACAAAGCATTTACATTGACTGCAACAATAGCAACAATGGGATCTGAGCAGCTAGTAAGGATAAAAGCATTTATCGATTGACATTCAGGTTTGAGAGAGAGCTGTGCTGACAGGTAAGATGGTGTTACAAAATCTGAACTCAGAATGCCCAAAACATATAAAAATATTTTTTCTTGCGATGGACTTTCAAACTAGTTAGAATAGCTATTCAAAGTGTTTAAACTTACTATAACAATGTTGTAAGAGAAACTGAGAAACTAGAATGGAAACACTTAACACTTAATGCAGGGTTTAATCTAATTTTTATAGCAACATCTAATTAAGGTTCTGTATAAACTATTCGGAAGGTGTAGCAAATCTCAACAAAAGTTTGTGAAAACTACCAAATAATTCTAGATCATGTCATGCAGAAAAGCAAATTGTCATGGGATGTTGGAAAACCTCAAGTGGTACAATAGGTGCATAACCAAGTCTATCCTTTGCTTTTGAACAATTAAAAGATCTGCTGCATGAGAGTAGTCTAATTCTTGAAGGTATCAGCTGCGGAACTTTCATCCCATATGGGCCAAATATCTTATATATCCACTCTATCACTTGTGCAATCGGCATCACAGCAAAGGCGGGAATCTTTATTCTTGGTCTGCAAACTACAACAATTCAGATAGCAGAAATTGTGGACTAGCAAATACATAAATGATTTTTGTTTCTAGCTTCCTGCATACAAGGAGAAAATGATTTTTTTTTTCTAATTTCCTGCATACAAGGAGACATAATGAATTAAAATGAAACGTTTATTATTGCATTGTTTATGAAGAAATTCTATTTTCATAATTAAAAGAGAGAAAATACTTTATTCCTACTTCCTTCCCCCAACTAAAAAAAAACAATAACAGTTGTTTATTTAAAAAAAAACATACAGAATGCTTGTGCTATGTTGGGAAGAAGGTACTGAACTCTCATGCAACAGAATGGATGGAGAAGAAAAGAAGTAGCATCTCATTCCTTTATTACATTACATTCAATTACAATGTGCCATATCTATTTTTAATAATATGAAATAGGTTGCATCTAAGAAGCATGCCATATGATTCTAGACTAGCTTAAAATCAACACCCTAATACAAGATGAGGAAGACTCGACTGGATATGACCAATGTGGAGGTTTGGAAGGAAAGAAAATGTGCACAATGGCCAAGGCAAAAACATAAATCATCTTATTTGTTGAAAACTAGAGAGAGAAACAGTTAAAAATCAGGATAACAAAACTAGGAAGAGAGGAAAGGAAAAGCAAACACTTAGTAACAACTGAGTAATTTGATCAAACTATGAGATATAAATAAGCATTTGGACACAACTAGCGAATGAAAAGAGTTAAGAGAAAAGGAGTACCTCTCATAGCCAAGGCCTTCCAATATAAGTGATGTAAATTCCCAGAACTTTATGGGCTCCATGTTGGTTATAAAATATGCCTGCAAATCTAATCTAGTTTAGCTATAAGCAATCTCCGGATCACATCAGCATGTAAATAACAGTTTCAAAGCATGACACTGCCCTGATTTAAGAGAAAAAAATAGATAGCAAGACTTCATGGAATAATCAGGACCTCACAATTTCCCTCAAGAACCTTCTCACTTATTCTGTTTTCCAGCATTTTCTGAAGCATTTCAGAATCTGGATTGATATGAACCATGTTGCAGTCGCAAAAGTTCTTGTTAAAGCTAACATGCTAAAGCATCGAGAAGATATTATTTCTCTTCATATCATCACACAGCATATGAATTAGAAGTTAAAGGGGGATTTCCTTTAGACTACAGGTAAAGGGCTCTCTCAAGGACTTCATATGGCTTTGCTTGACATCCTACATATCAATTTCCTACATGACAAAGGGTGAGATGTAGATGATGCACTTTGATCTTTATGTCTTCCTAAATCAAAGTGACCAGGAAGGTTCAAACCTTCAAGGTGACTTCGCCACTTTCAGTCCAACTTTGACACAGGAAGGTTTAAAAGTTTTGGCTTGTCAGCCAAGGTAGAGGCATGCGTATCAAGAATATGTTGTCATGATCCTCATGGACAAATGTGGCTATTGTCTTCGAAGGCCTGGTTTCAACAGAGAAATTAGTTGACCAAATCTACCTTGTATTCTCTCTTAGTCATGTCATCCATCTTTCTTATTAATGTATCTCTACCATGTGACTTGCAGAAAATGAACCGATACTGTCTGCACACAGCTAGACAAGGACCAATTATCTTCACTTGATTTTCTTAAGCCAAATAAATATTGATATTTGTCCCATTTGTAGCGTGTATGAAATCTCACTGACCAGAGCATCTCCAACTAAAATTGTGAATATAATCTTGCATGCAAATACCAACCAAACTAGTGTTTTTCTGTCAATTCATGCATGGAATGAACTTACAAAACTAGAATATGTCAAAGAACCAATTCAACTTAATAGCTTAAGCTGTTTGGTGAAGTCTCAAGATATGATTTATATTATTCTCTAACGCACCCCCTCAAATGAAAGTCATTTGGGCTTGAAACGTGCACAGGCCCACATTACCTTATGCTTAATTTTTATCAAATAAATGGGAATGGTGAGATCTGAACTCGTGACCGCTTGGTCATCAAGGCTCTGATACCATGTCAAAGAACCAATTCAACCTAATACCTTAAGCTATTAGGTGAGGTCCCAAGATATGATTTATATTATTCTCTAACAGAATACGATTGCAGGACTCAAACGCGAGATAGAAGTTATAAGAAGCAAGTGTACTCTTCGCAGATAAGAAATAGAATTATTGAAAATTATAATAATCTCCTAACTCAAACTTTGTTCTTGCAATCCTTTAGTTATATACAACAATAGATTTGAATAGAAGAGATGACAAGAAAAGTTAATGGCGTGCACACATGTTATTGAAAGAAAAATGGAAAAGCAGAAAAAGATGGCACCTGCCCAGCCGCTTTCTCTGCAACCTCCTGTTCTGATGCTAGAGCTCGATCGGCACATATGTGGGCATGTGCCACATTTTCAACATATGTGAAATCGTAGATGTTATTGCCGTCACCAATCATGAACTGCTCAAACAATAATAAAGGAAGAAAGATAAGCATTGGATGTAATGAAAGAAACATACCACATATGCATCAGTAACTGCATATAACTGCAGCAACGGGGAATAAAAGTAACTTAAATATGTGCATGGCAGATGGCTAATGCAAAAGAGAGTATGGAACATAATTTGATGGCTATGGACATCAATTTTTGGTCTAGAATAAAATTTTGCAAATCATATCTAAATTATTAGCATGGTTTTCAATAAGAATTCAGGTCAACATAACTTTATTAGCCATCCAAACTGATAAGCTGACTGCAGGAAACTAACATGAAAAGCATGAAAAGGTATTCAATAAAAGTTCAACCTCCTTCAAAGCTACATTGACTTTTCATTTAGAGCACACTGATTTCTTCCACTCCAACTACTAGCACTATAAGAAGACATTTAATAAGTTCATAGAAACCTGTAACCAACAGATATTCAGAAACAATCCACGAATTTTGTAGTACTTAGTGATCATCTTCAAATAGCATTTGGTCAAGCACTGTGCATGGCTGCACACACACATTATCTCTTAAAAATCCTAATAAGTTATATCACATTTTTACTTGAAAGAAATATTTACCTTCGATTTCCCAGCCCTTGCAGCAGCAACCAAAGAGGGAACAAACAACCTATCTCCAGGGCCAAATATGCTGCTAGGCCGTAGACTACATGTCAACAGTCCATTAGTACCATTGGCCTTGAGAATCGCAGCCTCACCTTCTGCTTTAGTCGCTGAATATGAATCGAGAGGCTGAAACAGTTTAAAGAAGAAGAAAAGGATTCATCTCCACTAAGCAATTCATTAATCCAAATCAAATTCAACCGAACAATACCAGTATTGCTAATACCTTATCTGTATAAGGCAATGACTCATCTCCATTAATAATTCCATGAATTCCATCAAAAACCACGCTAGCTGAGCTTGTATAGATAAGCCTCTTCACTTTTAGCTCCACACATGCATCAATTACATTCTTTGTTCCTATATAAATTACAGGGGTGGGGGGGGCCTAATAAATAAAATAAAAAAAACCAGGAACTTCATAAATCAAACTCAAGGCAGCAAAAAAAAAGGTATTAACCTTGAACGTTGACAGAGTAGTGAAGCTGTTGGCTATTAACAGACGAATTAGGAGCTGCCATGTGGAACACGACTTCAGCTCCTTCAATAACTGAAAAAACCAAAATAAAAATAAAAATAAAAATATTGCTTGAAATTACTTAATTAGCTAAAAATCAATCGAGATGGTGGTTATGTAACCTTTGAGTACTTGAGGTTTGTCACGGAGATCGGCGGAGACATAGTTAGCACGGCCAGATTTCAATGCGTGACCGAGGGCTCCATTTTGCTCCTCCGTGGTGAGGGTAATTTGGGGCTCCAAATCGGCTATACGAACAGAAAACATGTCGTATTGAATTAGCATTTCTACTAAATGGCGGGCTGCAAATCCCCTGCCTCCAGTAACCACACACCATCTCTCCTCCCCTGACATTATCGATACAGACCTCCTGCAAGTTAAAAAAAGGAAAATCAAAACATTGCTACAATGCGGATTCCGTATCTGCTAAATTTTAAAGAGCATAGGAAGTGACGTTGGTGGCTGACCTTTCAGTCTCTTCCGCGATTGCTGATGCTGATTGGGATCTGGGTTTGAAAGGTTTGCTGTATAATAAAATAATTAGACAGGGAGGAGTAGAGAGGAGCAAGATTGAGGGAATCTCCGATTCCTGCCAGCCGATTTCTATTTTGTTTTAATGGTTTATTCTTTTGTGGGCTCTCCAACGGAAAACAAAATCTCCGACGACGTATCGTTTCTTCAATCTATTTATTGACTTTTTTTAGAAGAATTCAATTATAGCCTCTAGACATATTTTGGAGACAATACATTTACAATCAAATACATAGTTGTTTGTTATGGTTATTTGAAAGGACTATAATTATAATGCTTCAAGTTTACGAAATTAATTAGATGAAGTTTACGGTGCTCATACTTTTTAGTTCATAATCACTTAAAAATGAATGTTTTATTACTTAAATAAGGTACTTTTCTTTTATAACATGACAAGTAACTTTTTTATTAAATTATAATTAATTTTCACAACTATTAATTTCCGGGTAATTAGTTAACTTATTGAAAGATAAGATAATTTTTTATAACGCAATAAGTAAACTATCGAGACATCTAATCTTATTTATATATGTTTTCTAACTTTTGTTTTTTAGTGTTTTAGTAGTGTTAATGTCGGTTCAATAAAATACTTTTATTATTATTGTTTTTTCTATTGTTTTATATGTTTTATTGCTTAAGAGTATATTCAAAATAAATTATTTAATTTAATTAGATATGTATATTAAATATTCATGATTCTCAATAAAACTGCCATATATTTAGTTTGATATTGTGTTTATAATTAGTATATATTAATAAGAGAATATAATTTATTTGACTAAATTTATTTATTAATATAATAATAATAAAAACAGTAATGACTCATCAATTTTTCAATAAAATAGAAGTGTTGTTAGACATGTTTTAAGGAAAAAACATCTAAATTTTTTACTAGTATTGATGCATGTCATTTAGAGGTATTTTGAGGTTGATAAAGGAGCTACGTAGACATAGAATGTGTCTGGCAGTGTGGTTGTGGGTGCTTTT
>Ga0325414_1006930_pt1 | contig 12050 bp, 9 predicted proteins | sample PopdelMetagenome_8_FD_206183 | JGI IMG/M metagenome (GOLD analysis project Ga0325414, IMG submission 206183) | Populus deltoides microbial communities from Bellville, Georgia, United States - Leaf-PdKOR-R3 | ecosystem: Host-associated > Plants > Phyllosphere > Phylloplane/Leaf | place: USA... | reverse complement strand
TGATAAATTATTTCACCTGAATCTCGTTCATCTATATTTGAGAAATCTCCGTTAGTGTTTCTTGGCATCTTTGCTGATCTTTGATCAATCATGCAGACAAACCTCCAATAGAGGACCTTCACCAGTTTTTAGAGTTTCAGTTGCCTCGGCAATGGGCTCCAGTATATGGTGATCTGCCTCTTACTCTTAAGCGCAGAAAACAAGCAACCCCATCTCTTAGGTTCACCTTCATGGGCCCTAAGCTTTATGTCAACACCACACAGGTAATGCCTTGAACCGCAGCATGTTAGAATTACTCAAAGCATTGATTCCAAGATCTTAAAACGATATGTGATTGCTGGTGATAGTGTACCTGGACCCTAAAGGCGTAACTTAATGAGCTCAAGCGCACTTCTTAAAACGTCTCCTAAAAAATGAAAAGATAAAAGGAAATAAGAAAAGATAATCATAATTTGGATATGTTCACAGTCTGCAGAATGTTAAATCATCAGAGTCAGTGATTATGGTTTTCCAGAATTTATAAGATAATCATCATTCTAGTTTTAAAGATTCTAAATCCAAGCGTTCAGGTTGATTCTGGAAATCGGCCAGTGACAGGAATCCGCTTACATTTGGAGGGTAAGAGAAGTGACCATTTGGCTATCCATCTCCAGCATCTTTCCTCTCTTCCCAATATGCTCCAACTCTCAGATGATCGGCTCGAATCAACTCATGAACCTGAAGACCGAGACTATTTTGAACCAGTTCTATGGAGCATATTCTCACATGTCTGCACTGCCCCAGTGGAGTACAATGGTGCCCGCATTGATGACACCGCTTCTATAGTAACAATGGCCTGGTTCGAGGTAAAGGTTGTTGGGATGAAGAAAGTTCTGTTCCTGAGGCTTGGTTTCTCAATGGTGGCATCTGCAAGACTCCGCAGGTCAGAATGGGATGGACCTTCAGCCTTGTCAAGAAAATCGGGGGTCTTCTCGATGTTGATTAGCACTAGGTTTAGTGCAGGATTAAATCCACCCGAGAAACCAGTGAAAGTAAACCTGAATTCTGCGGTTTTTCCAGGAGGCCCGCCTTTACCATCAAGAGCACCGAAAATGTCAAACTTTGTGGACACAAAGGAAATGGTGAGAGGTCCAGAGGACCTGCCTGGATATTGGGTGGTCACTGGAGCTAAGCTCTGTGTGGACAGTGGTAGAATCTCAATCAAAGTCAAGTATTCACTGTTAGCCACAATATCAGAGGAGGCAATGATGTTGTTGTAAGAACTTGCATGAGGGAAAGAATGCATTCGTTCCTACTGTTGTAACTTGCAAATGATAACCATGTAATTTTCTCAACTAATATTTTTTAAAAAAATCAGATTCTTTACGTCATTTGGTCCCAAGCTAGAATAGCAAAAGAATAACTAACTTTTTCTTGTTCTACCTGGCTATTGGCATTTGTGTCTGAGTACGGGGACTTTTGCTTTGTGTGTTAGTTTTCAACAAGTAGTACCAGAGAGCTTGGAAGAAAAAAGAAAGCACAAGTACTGCAGCAAAACATGTCTTCCTTGATGAAAACGCAACAGGTAGTCCTTCGAGCAAAACACACACGCAACAACAAGACTTTCAACGCATATGCAATAGCAACCTCCATTGACGAGTGAGACTTTTTCCAACATAACACAACAAAAAAAAAACATTGCAACCACAGTTCAAGACGCAGCAGAAATTCTAGTAGTAGCAGTCACAGTAACAATAGAGCACCTTCTACGCAAAAGAAGAATCACATCAAAATCTCCTTTCAACGCAACAAATCATCAACCAAAACGCAACAATAAGAGCAATCGAAACACACAAATTATCTCTTCACAGCGGCAACAACAATTTCAATGCAACAAATCAAATTATTGATAAATTCAATATTCAGTATTGATCTTTTATTCACTATATTCGATTATTTAAACTGTTACAATCCTTCCTTTGTATATAGCAGCATATGTAGTTTATTTACATAATATTACTAATTAATCTATCCCTTAACCTTACAGAAAAATTCCTATTATTACGTTATCATTCTAACAGACTTAATACAACAGTGATGAAGAAATATATATACAGAATATAGTAGACTTGAATATCTTGAATCTTCAACACTTCCCCTCAAGTTGGTGCATCGATATCACATATGCCCAACTTGTTGAGACAGAGATTAAAGCTTTGGCTAGACACTGCCTTGGTTAACACATCGGCAAGTTGTTCTTGAGACTGAACATGAAGCACTTCAATAATTTTTTCTTCTTTGATAAAATGTCTATCCACCTCAATGTGTTTAATTCTATCATGTTGGACGGGATTATGGGCGATATCACATGCCGCCTTGCTATCACAATATAATTTTATAGCATTTGTCTGCTCAACAAGTAATTCCTGCATCAGATTCCTGATCCATAATAACTCGCAAATTGCTTTGGTCATCCCCCTGTATTTGGCTTCGGTAGATGATCTAGCCACCACTTCTTGTTTCTTACTTCGCCAAGTGATCAAATTTCCCCCCACGAATGTAAAATATCTGGATGTAGATCGTCGATCCTCTATTGACCCAGCCCAATTAGCATCGGTGTACCCTTCAATATTTAAGTTTTCTCCCTTCTTAAACAAAATTCCTTTTCCTAGAGATGATTTCAGGTACCTCAAGACACGAGTAATAACCTTCATGTGTTCTTCGCTTGGGGAGTGCATGAACTGACTGATCACACTTAAAACGTAAGCCAAGTCAGGTCTGGTATATGAAAGATACAATAATCTCCCTACCAGTCTCTAATATCTCTCTTTATTAGTATGGATTTGTTGTGGATGTATACCTAGTTTCAGATTTTCTTCTATAGGAGTACTGATTGGGCTACATGCTGTCATGCCTGTTTCTTTTAATAAATCCAAGGCATATTTTCGTGAGACAGAAATATTCCTTGTTTCAATCTTGATACTTCAATGCCAAGGAAGTATTTTAAATGGCCAAGAGGCTTCATTTTGAATTCCTGAGCAAGATGATTTTGTAATGCTTTCTTTTCCTCAGGGTCATTTCCAGTAACTGTCATATCATCGACGTATACAATGAGAGTTGTGATTGCCCTTTTATTGCCTTTTAAGAAAATGGTATGATCTGAGTTGCTTTGTTTGTATCCAATAGATTTCATAAATTTGGTGAACCTTCTAAACCATGCTCTAGGAGATTGCTTCAACCCATATAGGGATTTTCTTAGCCTGCATAGCTGTGTGCTTCCTTGGGTTTGCAACATACATTCAGGAGGTAATTCCATATATACTTCTTCTTGGAGATCCCCATGCAGGAACGTATTTTTTACATCAAATTGGTATAGGGCCAGTCAAGGTTCACAACTAGAGATATTAGGATCCATACAGTATTGATCTTAGCCACCGGTGTAAAAGTCTCTGTATAATCAATCCTGTAAGTTTGAGTGTATCCTTTGGCAACCAGCCTTGCTTTAAATCTTTCAATGGTACCATCCATTTTATATTTAATGGTAAACACTCACCTGCATCCAACCAGTATCTTTCCTATGGGTAAGTCAACCACTTCCCATGTTGAATTCTTTTGAAGAGACCTCATTTCTTCATTCATAGCTTCTTTCCATTTAGGATCTTTTAGAGCTTCCTGCACACTATTAGGAATAAATATAACAAATAATTGTTTCATAAAAGTTTTATTTTCCTTTGACAGTCTATGATAAGATACGAAATTATTCATATAGTAATGTGGTTTAGAAGTGAAGAGTGGTTCATAGTTAATTTTGGGTTTTCCTCGTGTAGTTCTATGGGGTAGAATTTTAAGTTGAGCTTCAGAACTTACCTGAGGTTCGGGCAGAGATTCAAACTCAGAGATCACTTGATCTGTTGGCACATTATGAATGGGGGAAGCTGATGACTGAGGTTCTAATTGCCTTACTTTTATCTGGTCTTCAGTATATGGTTGCGGTGCCAATTGTATCATCTCTTTTGAAGCATGTGACTGAGGTTCAGTGTAATACTTTTCACTTATAACATCCAAGTGATACAGGTTGTCTTTGGGAGCCTGCGAGTTACCTTGGTTGTCCTCTTCACTGATCATTTCAGGAGTGGAGTTTTACATTTTATCTTCATGAAATACGGCATCAAGAGTGACATATAGTTTATGAGTTGAAGGATGATAACAACGGTAACCTTTTTTATGTTGAGCATAACCAACAAAGACACATTTGAATGCCCGAGGTTCCAACTTGTTTCTTAATAGCTTGTGGAGATGAACAAATGTTGTACATCCAAAGACTTTTGGTGGTAGATTCGACACAATAGGTGATTTTATGGCTTCGTGAAGAACACTTAATGGAGTCTGAAACTGTAAGGTACTTGAGGGTAGTCTGTTGATGAGGTATGCTGCTGTTGTAATGGCTTCCCCCAGTATCTAGTTGGCATATGAGCTTCAAACAAAGAAGCCCGAACAACTTCAAGAAGTTGGTGGTTCTTGCGCTCTGCTACCCTATTTTGCTGAGGGGTGTAAGGGCAGGTAGTTTGATGAGTAATCCCAAGGTCAACTAGATATTGTTTCAATTCTTGGCTGATAAATTCTCCACCATTATCACTACGTAGAACCTGTATAGTAGAGTGATATTGTGGCTATCATTTTATGAAACTGTTTGAATAATGAGCCAACTTCGCTCTTGGATTTCATTAAGCAAATCCAAGTCACACGGGTGTGGTCATCAATAAAAGATATAAACCGCCATTTATCATTGAGAGATACGTTATTTGCTGGACCCCAAACATCTGAATAGATGACCATAAAAGGTGTTAGATTTTTATTCATACTTATTTGAAATGGGACACGATGGCTTTTAGTCAATTCACACACCCTACATTTAAAGTCTGAGTTAGACAGTTTAATAAAGAGTTTTGGCAACAACTTCTTTAAGTATCCAAATGATAAGTGTCCTAAATGTTTATGCCACAACCAAACCTCAGAGTCTGCAGATTTATTTGCTGAGAATGCTTGAGCCAACTGATGCGAGCTTGCTCATGTTAATTTTAGATAATAGAGCTTCCCCCGTCTGGTACCATAGCCAATTGTTTTTTGAGTTTGAATGTCCTTAAAAACACAAAGGTTAGGCTAAAAAATCACAATACATTGCAGGGTACGGGTTATTTGAGCCACAGATAATAGGTTGTGATTAAGAGTTGGGACAACTAATACAGAATCCAAGCTTAATTGTTCAGTGAAGGTGACAGAACCTTCCCCAATAACATGCGAAGGTGTACCATTTGCTATGGATATAATATGTTGTTCAGAAGGTTTTAAGGATTAAAGACATAGATTGTCAAAGGTCATGTGGTCAATAGCTCCAGAATCAATTATCCATTCATTACTATTCCTAGTAGAGCAAGTGTGAAGAACCTTACTAGATGTTGTGATTAATGTTGAATCGTCTTTAGGTGTGATGGTGGAGGTAAGTTCTGCTACTGTGCCAGATGTTGTGTTCAAGGTTGAGTTGTCCTGAGGTGTGCATGTGGAGGTGTGTTTTGCAACAGCTGCTAAGGCATGAGTGTTTGATCTTTGATTCTGTTTTCGTGGTGCTTTGGCAGGATCCCACCATTTTGGATATCCAATTAGTTCATAGCATTTTAGCTTTGTGTGACCAGTCTCACCACAATGAGTTCAAATGTATTATGATTTGGCCTTTCTAATCTCGTAGCTATTATTATGAGGTCCTAATGTCCGAATGATAGGTCCTGTACTGGTTGATAGGTATGTTCTAGGCTTGGCTCATCGTGCCATCATCGTAGATGATTCATCATGATCAGTTTCATTCTTCAGAGTGATTCTGCGAACAGTATCACAATGTACGTATGCGTATGCTTCTTCAAGAACCAATATTAGATCTATTCTGAGAATCTCTCCTTGTATTTGTTCAAATTCAGCATCCAATCCATTCAAGAAAATATGTACCCGTAATCTTTCAACAGATTTTCTATAGGTAATGACATCGTCAGGATCTTTCATTACAATTATATCACCATGATCAAATTCTTGGAAGATTTCCACAAGATCACCATAGTATATTGACAACAGGCACCCCATCTGTTTCAAGGAGAAGGCTTTCTGATTTAATGAGAAAAGTTATGTTTCATCTGCTCCATCGTAAAATGCTTTGGATAAAGCATTCCAGATTTCACGTGCAGTGCATAGTTAGATGTATCTCTTCATTATGTCTGGTGACATAGAAGTTAGCAACCATCCCTTCACCTTTTGATTTTTGGCATACCATTTTGCATAAGATGCATTTGTATCTTGGGGGGTTGTGTTTTGCCCATAATATATTCAAGTTTCTCTCTTCCTGCAATTTACATTTCTATAATCTGCGACCATACATCGTAGTTAACTTCAGTAAGAATAACACTGGTTGTGAATCTAGTGTTTTCGGTTTGAACGTGAATAATTAAGATGGCTTCTGTTTTGTTATTCATCATGATGCAAGATTTCAAGAATGTGAGCAAGACTATAAGATAGAGGACGGTATGAAACAGAGAGAGACTATAGAATCAGTATCAAGAATATGGTTTTTCAAGAAGGATGGTTTGGGGATCAAGAACAAGACAGATGATCAAGAAGATGAAGGTTTCAGAAGCGGATGAAGAATACAGAAATTTTGAGAGATAGATGAAGAAGATAAAGAAGGTGAATTCTGTTTATTGATGAGAAAAAAGGGATTCAATAGTGTTTTAAGGGATACCAAGCTCTGATACCATGATAAATTCAATATTCAGTATTGATCTTTTATTCACTATATTCGATTATTTAAACTGTTACAATCCTTCCTCTTTATATAGCAGCAGAGGTAGTTTATTTACATAATATTACTAACTAATCTATCCCTTAACCTTACGGAAAAATTCATATTATTACGCTATCATTCTAACAGACTTAATACAACAGTGATAAAGAAATACACACACACACACACACACAGAGAATATAGTATGCTGGAATATCTTGAATCTTCAACAATCATGTCTTCCAAAATTTATGTTCAACTAGTTATTCCTTGTTTTTTATGGTTATCATGATAACTGGAGCATGTTAATGAAAAATTACTTAAGGTTTGAGGAGTATTGGTTAGTTATTTCTAAATAAATAATTGAACCAGAATAACAATAAAGAAAATATAAAAATAAGATATAAAAGATTTCAAGTCAAAGAATTATCTTTTCCAATCAATTGACCAATCAATTTTAAAAACCATTATTTGCAATGATACCTCCAAAGATATTTGAGATTTCATAAATATAAAGTATTAAGGAACAATTAGAGCAAAAAAAAAAACAACTTAATCAATCTTGAAAACCATTCTTTGCGAGGAAACCTCCAAAGATATTTGAGATTTCATAAATATAAAGTACCAAGGAACAATTAGAGCAAAAAAGCAACAACTTCAAGCACTCCAAACATAATTCATATTCTTAGGATGAATATAGGAGAGCCGATTACATATTATTTTTTATGAATGATGGCAATCATTAATAAGATATAGATCCATGACGATAAAACAGAGGTTATCACCATCATTGAGAAAATACTTTGATTGTTGACATCAAAATTCAATTTTATTATTTGTTTAATAAAACAATGTAAAAATATTAATGAACTCACCATTTATTAATTATAAATTTATTTATTAATTCATGAGGAAAAGATGAATCAACAAGGAAAAGAGGAGTAAACTTTATGAGTTTTATCTAATAATTGCTTTTCTACCTTATATAAAGGTGGTCGAGGAAGAGAACGAAGTATAAAAAACAAAAATGATAGAATTTTACATCAAAGACTTAGAGATAACTAGTCTTCCAATTCATAAAAAAAATAAAAGAATATAATAACAATCATTTAGCTTTTACAAGCCAAAATCAATGAACAAAATAAAAGTTGCGTGTTTTAGGTTTCACAAGTATGGATATTACAGATAAGAATGTAAAAATAATTTCAATAGGAATGGTGATAGAAAATCTAATTTTACAGAAAAAGAAAAATGAAATGTCTTTGTTGATGGATAATCATATGAACAAAAAAAAATCACCAAAATTTATGTTATTTAGACATTGACTATAACAATCATATGAGTGGATTAGTCAATCTTATCTGATTTACATGAATCTGATCAAGATATTGTGAAGTTTGGTTATGAGTCTATAGTTTTTATTATAAAAAAAGGAATAATAGTGATTCAAACCAAGAAGAATATTGTTCATACTATCTCTGATGTTTTCTTTATTCATGAATTGAAAAAAAAAATTCCTAGCACTGCTTAACTTAAAAAATATATAAAATTTATATAAAAAACAAAGTACATAGAATTGAAGATGATAAACTGGATTTAATTGCTAAAGTTAACATGACACCTAATCAATTATTTCCGTTATATCTTCATAATATTACCCATTCATATTTTTCTACAAAATTAAAGGAGAAGCATAGCTATGGAATTTTTTGCTATGACTATCTTAATTTTGATGGATTAAAAATTTTATATCAAAAGAATATGGTGATGGATCTTCTTTAAATTACAACTCATTCTTAAGTTTATGAAGAATATGTTGTTAGCAAATAAAATTAAAATCAATTTCCATTAGAAAAACCATGGAGAGAAAAGAAGCCATTGGATCTTGTTTATTCAGATATTTGTGGGGGCAGTAACTCCATTTTCTAATGGAGGTAAAAAATATATAATCACCTTTATTGATGATTATAGTTGGAAAATTTAAGTTTAGTTTTTACAAGAAAAATATAAAGTCTTTGAAGTCTTTAAGAGATATAAAATTCTTTTAAGCATGAAGCTGACAAACCAATAAAAATTGTTATGAACAGATCATAATAGAGAGTATAACTGACATGAACTTGCAAATTTTTATGACCTATGGAATCAAGAGGCAACTTATTGCAACTTATACGCCTCAACAAAATAATGTTTGTGAAAGAAAGAATTGCCCTAGTATGGATATGATACAAAGTCTTTTGACTAGGAATTGTCAATAAAAAAATATTGATATAAAGTCGCAAATTGAAACATTTGTATTTTGAATAGAAATTTCATATTTAATGTTAAAAATATGATACTGAATGAAGTTTGGAGTGGACAAAGACCAACAATAGATCATCTTATAATTTTTAGGTGCATTCTCTATGCCTATGTTCTAGATTAAAAGAGAAAAACTCTTAATGATAAAAGAGAAAAATGCATTTTTCTTGGTATTAATGATTATTCAAAAGCTTATAACTTATATAATCCTAGCACCAAGAAAATTATTATTAGTCATGATGTTATTTTTTATGAAGTTGAATTCTGGATATAGAGCAATGGTGACCAACCTTCACATAAGAATTTTAAAAAGGGTCAAAGTTGTAGATGAACAACCTCGACATGAAATTTAAAATGGGTCCAAATTGTTAGGCGATCGAGAGTTTTTTTTGGAAAAATAGATATTTTTCTTAGTTAGCACAAAAAAAATTTCATATTATTATGTATTTCTAGTTTATATATATATATAAACGAATGTAATAGCTTTTTGGTAAGTGAAACTTGGATGGATAAAAATTGAATATTTTGGTGTTTCCCAATAGCTATGATGTTCTTAGTATTTGAGTGTTTTGACTTGTAACAAACATCATTATCCTTCAGTTCCTAGTCGTGTCAACTGTATTAGAACCTAATGATTCTTGGTGATTTCAATTAAAGGTCATAAAGGATGAGTATCAGAGCTCAACAAGTTTCATGGTAACTAGCCTTGACATGAAATTTAAAATGGGTATAAATTATTAGGTGATTGACCTTATCATGAAATAAGATAGTCTTGATTTTAGATTTTAGTTTGACTTATATGATAAAAATGAAAATGAAAACTTGGCCTAGGTTAAACTCTAGGTCCCTAGATCACCTGATCGACCTGTTGGGTTGGGTTTAATAATTATGATTGGGATAATAATGCATGAGATCCATAAAAAACTAGCAGGTTGGCATTGATAATCATTAAAGGGGTGAAACATGCTAACAATGTTGACAATTGAAAACTTAAATGGACAAACGAGACAAAATTACTTTTGTAGCAATTATGAAAAATCATTTTAAGCATTTTATGGCTATTAGTTGTTCCTAATTTTTATAGGTCAGTAGTGGCTGGTTGTATAATTTCATTATTTGCTTGTAGGTTAGGTCTTATGTCATTAACTTAGTTTGGCTATATTTTCTTACCTTAGGGGTTTTATAGTGTTTGACATGCTTTAATCATGAATCTGGCTAGAGTATCGTTAGTATTAAATGGTATAAATGTCTTTTTTTATAAGCTTTTTACTAAATATATGTCTACATTGTTTAAAAGAATTATGACAAATTCTTTTATGCATTTTTAGTATCCACATTTTGTTTATGGTTTAACAAACGTTTTCTTCTAAATAATATGGAGATATTTTAAATAAAATTATTTTAATTTTTTTAAAAAATAAATTTAAATTACATTCTTATTTTTAGTTCAAATAACATCACAACACAAATACTATAAAGAGAGCCAACCATGCTAAAAAGTTTATTAAAGACAAAATGCTTAAAGATTTATTGAATATAATAGTTTGAGCTACTCGTATAAGAAGTTCAACATGGTGCTTAAGTTTATTAAAATAGAGTAGTAACATGGATTGTTGTTTGAGGTTTTGTTTTTATTTTTTATTTGTGCAGAAAAGACCAAACTTAGAGCTTTTAAAGAAAATAGAATTGCATGAACTAATTGAATTCCATTCCCATATGTGTTTTATTATTATTATTGGATGATATTCAGTTTATAAAAGATTTAAAATTTTTAAATTCCATAAACTTAATTAAAAGGCATTAGTTAGTATTCATCCATCATATATACAAGTTCCATTCATGATTAATTATATTTTCTTAGAGATTCCGTAATTTGATTTGACACCATTAGATATGATATTAGATTTTAAAAAAGTTATAATTATAATTTTTAGATTAGTCAAGTTTTGGATTAATAGATCATTATTTAATTTGTCAGATTGATGGGTTGATATAATGGATCAACAATTTTAACAAATTGGTAAGATACATATGAATTACTAAAGCATGGAATAAATGAAATTTGCCACAAAAAAAAAAGGAATTGTGTACATAAATAGGTAAGAGAGAACATATATTTCAACTTGAGTTTGAAAACTAAATATCTTAGAATGCTAACTTTCTCTACTATACCCATATAATATTCTCTAGCTTGTTTCTACTCACACTATGTTTGTTCTTATTTATATTAGTTTTAAAACCACCACCACAAGCTAATTATTTAAGATTTATTTTTCTTATTTTTTAGTTAACTACCATCATGAGCAAATCCAACCATTTCCTGGCAACATCATAGACCACTTTAGAATCTTCTGCTAAAAATTTCAAAAAATTAAAAAATTTAAATCATTATCAATGTCTAAAAATGTCAATGAGTACACAAGTAGACCATGAATCAAAAGCAAATGAAACAAAAGTCATGAATAAAAAACAATAGAAACTTTAGCAGCTAGGTCAATGCAAAAAGTCCTTGCGAGAGGAGGATTTTCAGCACCTATAAGTCAGCAACTTGAGGTAGTTTCCAAGAATAAAATGAAGAGGATAAAAAGGAAGTGTCCTACAAGAACAAGGAGATGAAAATTCCTAATTCAAGAGGTTTTATATATGGCATAAAGATCCTTGAAATCAGTAATTCAAGCAAAACTAGACCTTGAAATCAACAAGAGGTTTTATATGAGTTGAGGAGTTGTAAGCCCTGACTTAAATTCTGAGTTTTAATTTGTTACAATTGTTAAATTAGATTAGAGTTATTTTTATTAGTTATTTTTCTGCTAGTATAATCATTTTTGGGCTAGCATATTATCGCACCCAACATAAATGAAACCTTCAAAATTAAAGAGAAAATATAAAATAAAGTTGTCACCTAGTTCTTTAAGAAATCTTAAAATATGCACTGGTTTTAAAGATCTTA
>Ga0325414_1006926_pt1 | contig 12055 bp, 9 predicted proteins | sample PopdelMetagenome_8_FD_206183 | JGI IMG/M metagenome (GOLD analysis project Ga0325414, IMG submission 206183) | Populus deltoides microbial communities from Bellville, Georgia, United States - Leaf-PdKOR-R3 | ecosystem: Host-associated > Plants > Phyllosphere > Phylloplane/Leaf | place: USA... | reverse complement strand
AGAGCAAGAGAAAGCCATGCTTCTTTTGGATAAATGCGATGGCACCCATGATGTCTGTTATTGTTGGAAGTGTTCTTGTTTATTTGACCAACGCTGAGAAATACGGAGTTCAAGTGGTGAGTTCTGTCTTCTCCTCTCATCAATGCATAGCGATAAATTCGATCTTGTGCACATTTTAAAATTGGGTGTTCTCAATTATCCAATGAGAAAAAAGAAAAAAAAAAAGTGCCCCCTATTCTTTACAAAATTTGAGAAAAAGCCGCTCTCTGATCATATAAAAAATCTTTTTTTGGAGAGAGAGAGAGAGAGAGAGAGAGAGAGGTATAAAATCTTAGCGGGCCTTGGTCAATCACAACTTATGACATGCCCGAAGATTTCAATATCTCACCAAAAATATAAATAGCTTTCTGTGCCGACTCACTGCAACCATTTTGTTGGATGGATTGTCAAGACATCACCTACTCGGTAAAACGAAAGGAGTCCAATCAAAGTCCTGATTTTGTTATAAAAAATTAATAATAATTTTATTCTTAAAAAAATATAATCAAAATGATATGTTGTTATGACCATTTCAAAAAATGGTTTAAGTTATTTTATAATCATATTTGGGGGTGCTGTGCATGTAGTAATAGTTGCTATGTGTGTTTTTTTATTTAAAAATATATTAAAATAATATTTATTATTATCATTTTTAAAAAATTATTTTTAACATCATCACTTAAAAACAATTTAAATATATAAAAACATTAATTTTAAATAATTTTTTTAAAAAAAATTTAAAAAACACAATTTTAACCCTAACGCGTTATTAAACACAACTTTGGTACTGGGAAGGAATTCTAGTTGTTTCAGCAAGTAATCTCCGGTTTGAGTTCTTGTAAATCGTACTAGGAGAGGTCCTGTCTTGAAACCTTACAGAAAAAAAAAATGCTCGTTTTTCAAATATCAGGAAAACAAATTCATTCCACTTAGATTTCTATAGATGACTTGGGCTCGACCCTCCGGGAGAGCAGGAAACTAGACACGCGTGTGTCCTGCACCAATCATGTTCCCGAGCAATAATCCATGCTATGATATTGTATACACGAGCAAAATAATATATATGATGCACTGTTGGATTTGTTTGTTTTTTCCAGATTGGTCACCTAAAGAAGGGCTTGAATCCACTATCTGTATCTGAGTTGGCTTTTGGGTCACCGTATATGATGGCAGCTATTAAAACAGGAATCATAACTGGTGTCGTAGCTCTTGCTGTAAGTAGTCCTGCATCTCTCCATCCTCGAATATATATACATCAAACTCCACTCACTCATATGCTCCCCGTTAATCACAAGCTCCGGCATACGTCGGTGACAAAACTGGCCTTAGTCTATTGACACATCACCATATTGTTGTGTCCAGGGTTGATATACTCTTTCATATCCATGCAAGTGAGAAAAACAGAGAAAATATACGCAGACAATAGTGTATTTTTTCTTTTTGGGTAAGAGGTAGTAGTGACTATTTCTCTACGTTTTTACACATAAAAAAAAGGAGTTATGATACATACGAAATCAAAGAGATAACGAAACCATAAACAAGTGGGCTGTAACTCAATTTGTATATATAATGTATTCCTCGATGACTAAAAAATTGTGGGTCAGATTTTCCTTGCAAATAAAGCAAAATTATGGAACATGTTAAAACTCTTGCAGTGAAGACTGAAGGGGTGAAGGTCTAAATCTTGTTGTTCTAGAACTGAAAAGGCTCAGTGGTGTTCGTTTATTCTTGGGCAATAAACTGAACCTGCGGCCCAAAATTAAGAACGGAAGTAAAATAAATAACATAAAGACTGGCTTGACGAATGTACAGGAAGGAGTAGCTGTTGGGAGGAGCTTTGCCATGTTCAAGAATTATCATATTGATGGAAACAAAGAGATGATCGCATTTGGGATGATGAATATTGCAGGCTCTTGCGCCTCTTGTTATCTGACCACAGGTACTAATTCTATGTGTGTACTATAGCAAGTTAAGGCCCAGCTGGAATGAATCAAGGATCCATTATTGGAGTCTGGTTTGGTCTAAGTTGCTTGACTTGATTTTAGGCCCCTGCGGGAATGTTATATCCAATACTCTTGACTCTCGGTGTCTTTTCCTTTTGATAAAATCTTTATTGATGTCCTATGTTAACTAGGCAAATCCTTTCATAAGCCGATTTTATGGTTAGATGCATATGCAGCAAATAATCCTCTTACAAACAAATTATTTTGGTTTGGATTGCAGGACCATTTTCGCGAACTGCGGTGAATTTTAATGCAGGATGCAAAACAGCAGGCTCTAACATAGTCATGGCAACTGCTGTAATGGTCACGTTGCTATTTCTGACACCGTTGTTCCATTACACCCCCATAGTGGTTCTCTCCTCCATTATCATTGCTGCGATGCTTGGTCTCATTGATTATGAAGCTGCAATTGGCCTCTGGAAAGTTGACAAGTGCGACTTCATTGTTTGCGTGAGTGCATACATTGGAGTTGTCTTTGGCAGTGTGGAAATTGGCTTGGTCATTGCTGTAAGTAACTTAGACAAGCCACTAATTCATCTCAAAAAGTAAGTGTCAGGATGAATATTGCTGATGTGAACAGCAATTGCCTATACAGGTCACAATTTCTTTGCTAAGGATGCTCCTGTCTGTAGCAAGGCCAAGGACATTTCTTTTAGGCAACATTCCCAACTCCATGATCTTTAGAAGCAGAGACCAATACCCGATTGCAAACAATATTCCAGGAGTTCTCATTCTCCAGATTGATGCACCAGTCTACTTTGCCAACGCCAACTACTTAAGAGAAAGGTATGCAAAATAATAAAGATAGACGTTAAACGGTAAAATGTTAAACAGTGCATTATCACTCAAGTATTCTTTGTTAATTAAATTTTGTCCAGGATTTCAAGATGGATCTACGAGGAGGATGAAAAGCTAAAATCCACAGGAGGATCAAGCTTACAGTATGTGATACTAGATCTCAGTGGTAAGCGTCTTAACTAATCACAATCATCCTAGCCATCAGGCTTATCTTTTGCACATTCTAGCTTAATTCAACCCTAATGTTTCCATCCATTCAATCCACAGCTGTTGGCAGCACAGATACAAGTGGAATCAGCATGTTCAAAGAAGTAAAGAAAAACATCGATAGAAGAGGTCTCAAGGTATAAACAGTTATCATTTTTTCCATATTTAAGCTTGCTTCTTTGCAAACGTAGTCCTAGGTTATTAATGTCATATTTTGTTGTTGATCTAGCTCGTACTGGCCAATCCAAGAAGTGAGGTAATTAAGAAGCTAGTAAAGTCGAAGTTCATCGAAAGCATTGGTCAGGAATGGATCTATCTGACAGTAGGAGAGGCTGTAGCAGCATGCAATTTTATGCTACATGCAAGCAAATCAAATAATCAGGTCGCAGATGAGTTTGACGCGCACAATAATGCCTGATGTGAGAGGGGAGGAATTGGATCCAACCACAGCTATGTGGTGCGAATGTTCACCGCTGAAGAAGAACCCCACTTAATCTTATTGATCCTGAAGTGGAAAAAACTGATGATTTTGCTGTGATAACTAAAGGTCTAAAAACAATTTGTATCTCCGTATATCAAACATAGTAGTATGTAGTTCTTTCTAGAAATTATAAAAGGTTAGTTCATATCTTGGCAGCCTCTCTATTCCCTTCACGTTTGACATTTCAGACTAGAATCAACGTTTCAAACCCCTACTAAAGTGATGGGGGCCTCCCATGCCCATCCATCTACAATTAAATCATGACATTGTATTTGGTTGGAAGTTCTACCAAAGTAGCATAGCAGGGTAAGAAAGCAGTATGAACAAAAATTTCTAACTACTATGACTCTGACATCTTATACCAAGACTGGATGCATACCTCAGTAGTTTAGTATATCGACAAGTTCTGGTTTGAAATTGCTGAGTGAGTGTGGAGCAAGATCAGAGCTCCCTGGGGTTCCCAACTTATGTACAAAGTGAACGACAGTACAAGCTTTAAAGAGCAAGGTGTCCCTTTGAAAAACTAGAATCTTTTGATTTTAGATTATTTGCTATTCAACAGATGATTTTGACTGACCAAATACATACTAACAATAAATATTACCGCAGAAGGATTAGATGTTGAATAGCATAAAGTAAATGTTCTTTTCTCTTTTTTTTGGATAATCATCGAGAATAAAGTCAATCTTCTTAATAAACAACTTAAGTTACTCACGGCAGGTACTAAATTCCCATGAACCATAGTTATCGTGCATGTACAGATTTCCATAATAGCGGATGAAATACTGATCAAGACGTGAATAGTGCTTACAGGGTCAGCCTGAAGGAAGAGTCCCCAGGAGCTAATGGCAGAGATGACATGCCAAGGCCAAGACCACCATCCCTAAAAGGCTGGGATACAGGAGAGATATCTACACCCCCCATAAAAAATGCAGCCGCAGCAGTAGCCATACACCATGCAATAGCTGTCTGAGTACTTCGATTCTGTAGGGTGATTTTAGTTGAAGGGGTCAACGGTTCGATGCTGAAGTGTTCTGTCTCATGTCCTGTAGATACTGAAGTGTTCTATTATACTTTCGCCTTACTAAAGCCATCACATCAGATGGATGATGAGAATGTATTGGCCGGGAGAAAGAATTAAAACATTACCGTGAATGGACATCCACAATTTCATGTTATCCATCTAGATTGCTTGTTTTCAATCATCTTGATCCTTGAAAACTCCGACAATTATAGCTTGGTGTCCACCGTAAACTAATAAAAAGGAATTTATGCAAACCAGTGAACCAACGCCAGAGCCTTTACAGGCATACATAGATTGGAACGTAGCTTCCGAGAGCAAGGTGATGGAGAATAATTTGTCAAGCCGGCTTTGCAGTGGTGTATCGAACTACCAAGACAGGAACGACCCACATTCGTGCCCACTGGGCTTTTTGCTATATTTAAATTTTCACTTCATAGATCTTACCGCTAAGACATTCATTTATTGATGCTAACCAGATATGACACAAGAGCTAATATAATAAGGGAAGCAAAGGCCGATGAGGTTCGAATCCATTACTATTCATTATTTTAGCAAAAGGATAGAAGATAAAAGAGCTAAAATGCTCCAGAACTTCAACAATCAAAAAAAAAAATCCAAAACAATTACAGAGATAAAGATGGGGCGACTTGCATCATTCACCAAAGCCAAAAAAAGATAAAATAGCCTAGGAATCAGGACTGAGTTGTGCTACCCATTTGCAAAATTTCAAGACATCAACGCTAGCATTTTATACCCGGGATATGAAATAACTCGCTCAATTTACGAGCAATGCAAGAAAAGCAAACCATACAAGAAAAAGCATCTAGAAATGCAACAACTCAAAGAAGCTCGCAAGTTATCAGTAAGTGCTCAAAACTGAACAAATGATCGATATGGCTAACAAAAATAACCTTCTCGCATGTGCTTATCAGTTAGCACATCTAACCAGGAACTTCTGCGCCACATCAAGGCAAGCCAGAAAGGCTTGCGGCTGTCTGTTCTCATTTCACATGTAAATTTCCCATTGATGAGTGCATTGTATTATCCTCTAGTAGATTGCCAAGAAAATACAGGGAATTAAGGATTTGGCATCTTTTCTTTGAAAAGGCGTGGCAGCACTTCATGAGCACTAATATCTAGAATCTCTGGATCCCTGGCAAAAAAGGTACACAGATTCCGGCGTGTATCAGGAGAAAAGGAGCGTCACTATTGTCTCATGAGATGACCAGTTTGAACTAATTACTATGTCATGTATTAAGCTAACATTAAGATGATACAAGATGACTAAGCAAATTGCACTTGTTTTCTTTTTCTCTAACGATGACTTGGTAAAAAAAGGGAAATTTCCTTTTCAATGAAAAAGAGGGTACAGAATAAATCATCTCCATGGAACTGATGAGCCCCAATGGAGATGATTTATTTCATGAGCTGCTTCATGCCCAGGTTTTTTATATCTAGCACAGTCCTAAAAAACTAAAAGTCAAAGCTAGCACCCATCTCATGAAGAATGATCATGTTGAAATTTTAACATACCGTGTTCTAGTTGATCTACTCTTTAGTTTCCTTTTCATGTCCACAAATATCCTAATTTAGCAAGTTTATGCAGCTAAGAACTGGAATTGTCAAATATCACATATTTATGGATAAAGCATACAGAGGCCTGTCTGTCCAGATGATTGACTGCAATTGGTGGGTGTGCAATAAAATACTAGATGACCATTCTAATGCAAGTTGTCAGAGAGAGTATATGACTTTAAATGCAATGATGGTCATGAAACATGATACGTGTCAGAGTTGAGAGCTTATATCATTTATACATTACTAAGCCATCTATAGAAGGATCTATATATACTAGAATAAAAACTTTCACAGAGAATTAAGAGTATATTTGACAGAAGTGGATGGCTGGCTGAAGAGAGAAACCTGCACAGTGTTTGCCCCTTTTCATTGCTGCTAGCAATAAACCATATTTTTCGCATTAAAGGTGACTCATATTGAACGAAGATGCCATCATGCTGCCCATGCCTCCACTTTCTTGATCCTTGACCTTTCCAAACCTGCAAAAATGGTATGCGATAAAATAAGATCTAGTTGTTGAGTACAGTGTTACATCCCACCAAAGAACAAATCAGCTAGGACAACTAAAACTTGATAGAAGGGATATATACAGTTTTAGATTTGAAAGATTTATGAATTATATATAACTTGATTATAAGCAAGTCAGGTCCATCTCTGTCTTACAGCCATAAAGCCATCAACTAGATTATAAGCAAGTCAGGTCCATCTCTGTCTTACAGCCATAAAGCCATCAAGTCATCGGTGGTGCATCTTCTATAGATTTGATATAATTAGGAAAAAAAAACTTGCAAATTAATTAGCAGCCGCAATATACATCACCACTTCTCCAATTTTACCATTAAAGGTTAAACTCAAGCAAGCTGCAAACAACACCTTACTAGCCCAAGCTCATCAACTCTAATTCAGCTGCAACACAATAAGCTGATTTTTATGAAATTAAGGTTATTTTACAAATCACAGCCTGTAACAGTAAATGAGGAAGTAATCTAGCACCAAATACATTACTTGGGGAAAACAAAAGGGGAACCCCAAATATTTGAAGTCCCCAACAACTTCCTCTTCAAAGCCACATCATCCAAAGCCCCAAAGTAGATACTATGCCTATGGTCACTCTCATCAATTTCCAAACTGCAAGATATTGGAGACTGCTTTTCATAAATCCTAAACCAGAAAACAGCAATACACAATAAATTTAGCAAATGAAGAATCTGAAGATAGACTCAAGGTTCAGGAAGCAGTTAGACCCATCCATGCAACAAGACTTTCAGCAAACTTTTTGCCAATTAATCTGTTATAATTTACATAGCCATGTATCTGCTGCAATACCTAGGTGTGAATACATCTTGATGTAGGACAAGATGAACAAAGTCACCAAACCAAGTGAGTTGATGTACAATAAAAACTAAAATCCCCAACAAGAGAGACATCCTTGATCTTGAAGGGATCAAATCAAGAGAGGCACACTCAATCTTGAAACCAAAACATGAGAGGCACACTCAATCATGTAGAAACTCAAAGTTTTAATTTCAATCAATAATTCAAAAACTAACATAACTGAATGTTTAGATGTTTATTTATATGCACCAAACCAAATAAAATAGGAAAACCTAATAAGTCTTAATTCAATAAGGAAACTAAAATCCTAATTTAATTACTACATAATAAATCCTAATACAATATTAAAATTCCTAAACAATAAAAACCAATTCCCATTGTTGCCTTCATTCTCCATCACATTTATTATGTGTGTATATGGTGTTCCAGAAAAAGAAGGGCTTGCTTCTCAAAAAATCATTACCACATGTGCGAAGAAGCAAATCGTTACCTGAGGATAAGATATGATATTCTTTGGCACCACTACGCAAGCTGCCTTGGAGAAAGAATCCTCCGCATATTGCCTAAGAAATGAGAAGCAATTGCCATGTGTATGGGGTGATTCAAAGGCCTGCAAAAAGAAGTAAGATAAAGGTAATTGTTAAAATCATGAGGAATTTTATTCTTTTATATCCTCTTTTTACGGGTACGTATACCATACATCACAAGAATGATGTGCCAAAGAAGATAATACAGTTTCAAAAGCAAATACCTTGTCAATATTGACAACTGGAGCATATTTATCAGTTAGTGTCTTTTCCTTGTCAAGAAGAAAGTAGACTCTAGGATCCACTTTAGAAGCTTCATGCCATGATTTTACAGCTGTCTCCATGGTCTCAACAAGAAAGGAGAACATTTCTTTAAAACATTCTTCAGATCCAAGCATTTCAGACTACAAAAGAAAGGCTAACTTAGTTCTCACATGCAAAACAAAGCTTAAATAATTGATCTTCTCTCGTGAAGAAAAGTTTACAAATGAAGTTATCCATATTTAATCTTCCACTAAAGAGCAAATATGGTTAATAGGAAACAACCACCTCCAAAATGCATCTTACTCCCACATAAGTATTTCAAATATGAGGTGAAAAATTTGGACATAGTGACTCTTTTCTTGATAAACTACACTCACCATTTCAGATTTCAATGTTTCCAAGTGCTTTTCCATGTTAACATTGGATCTCATGCTCTCAACCTCTTGAGCTCGTTTTTTGTCTTTGGCCAACTGGGATATCCTCTTAATCTTTCTTGATACTTCAGTGCTCCGTGGATTGTATTGTAAAGCTATTTGAAAAGTAGCCAATGCCTACAATACATGAGTAGTAAACATGTATCAGCAGCAAATCAAAAACCAAGCAACCTTGTCTAAAAAGCTACCAGATAACATTAAACGTGAAAATGTTCCTTCAGAGTTCAGACATACATTATCATACTGTTCCATGGCCTCTAATACACACCCTTTCCTGAAATATCCCTGGAATATCAACAAAACGCAACAATTAAAGAAAAATCTTGGGATATAAAGTAAACCAACCCAAAAATGGTTATGCATATTTGTGCACCTTTTCCCATTGAGGATTCAATGTGATAGTTGTCTCAGCGTCAGCAAGTGCTTTATTAAGCTTGACCAATTGCAAAAATGCTGCAGCACGATTGCTGGCCAATGATAGAATCATAAAAGAGAAGATGCATGAGTTCAACATACATTACTTGCATAATTATTCACAAATTGAATCATAGAGAAAAAGAACGTAGCTGTAGATGGCCAAGCAAACTCTGAAAATAGATGATTATTATAACTCACCATGCTAATTCTCATGAAAAATCTTCCATTTAGGAATTTCAGTGTTTGAAAGATCATTGAGCATAACAGCTAAACCTCTAACAGACAATTGCAGTAGATGAATAGGTGTAAAGAAGCCAGTCAATTATCATAACAGGATTAAAAGACTATCTTGATTCAAATGCATTGAACGCAAAAACTAAATTTCTTGTAGACAGATGAAACATGCACAATTATAATGAAAATGAATGAATTACGATGACAGCATTAAGGAAACTACATGGGTTCTTACTTTGGGTAGCACAAATGTGCTCTACGATGCTGCCATGTATTCATAAAACGCATAAAACTTATTGGAATAGCAATGCCATTAAGCAAGAAGAAAGAAAATTCAATAGCACGCCTCCTGTCTTAACACGATAAAGCAGGCCTAAAGAAATTAGTTGGAAAGTAACAAGGCACAGCTCCAACACTGTACGATTAAACATAGCTGTACGGCATAAAGTCCCTATATTCCAAATATTAAGCAAAGGCATATAGAATGATGAGAGCAATAAAATACTGTTCAGCATCGCATATAATCATCATTGATATGATGAATGAAGGCAACAAAACAATTCAAAACAATTAACTTCAACTAGTTCTCAAAAATGGCAAAGCATCAAACTGGAATTCCTAAGGAAACTTAAGCCACAACAACCACAAACCAACCAAATCCAGTCAAAAACCCAATTGAAAAAATGAATCAAATTTTACTAAAAATAAAACAAAATTGCATTTTGATAAACATTCAACGATTAACCAAAAGAACAAACCCTAATTTGGGGGTCATGTTTTCTTTTACCTATAAAGAGTGGGATTTGAAGGGTCAAGCTTGATAGCCTGAGTATAAAGAGCAGCAGCTTTGAGATAGTTCCCTGCTTTAAAGAATTCATTGCCTTTGTCTTTCAATGATATCTCCTCCTTACCATTACCTTCGTTGGAGCCTGTCGTAGCTGATCCTTTCTCTGCTTCGGCCATTGTAACTGGGTTCTCACTAGAGTTTACTAGAGTGATCTTTGATTTCTTCTTCTTCTTCTTTTTTAAGGTTGTACACTTGTACTAGCTCAGAGGGTGTACAAGTCAAGTGAAAACAGCTAGCAGTGCGGTTCCTGTCTCCTGGAGACTCGATGTAGAAGAATCCGGGCCGTTAATTACAATTTTAACATTAATATCCATTAATTGATTGAAGGGCCCAAGCCCATTAGCTAGATATGAAGTGTACTGGTTTGGGTAAATGTTTCTGTTGAATTGTATTGGATGAAAAATATTTTTTAAAAGCATGTTTTATTTTTTATTATTTGTTTATGTTAATGAAAAATATTTAAAAAATAATTATTTGTTGTTTGGCATAATTAAAAAAATAATTAACAATCTATTTGATTATTGTATATGATATAGAACCTGCTTTAATTTCATGTATTTGATGATTTTTTTATGAGGTATTTAAAAATGTGTTAACAATTGTTTTTTTAAAGTATTTTTTACTTGAAAATATATCAAAATAATATTTTTTATTTTTAAAACAAAAATTTTTAAAAAAAATCAATTTTTTTCAAAAATATAAAAACAAATAAATCTCAAATACCATAAATAGCTGCAATTCAAAATATCAGCTTTAGAGTCTTTTTAAAATTAGTATGATAATTTAAAAAATTTAGCAAAAAAAATATTATTTAAAAAAAAGTAATAAGATAGAACACTTTTATCCTCTCACACTTTAAAAACATAATATATACTAAATATTGATATTATCAAACGCAATAATTAAACACATTACGCTTTTCAATAGCAATATCTTAATATGAATTAGTAAATAAATCTGTCTCCAAAGATGGTTTCTCAGCATCCTCAGCCTTGGAACCATCAACAATAGCTTGGTCGGCGGTATTGTCAGTCTCCGGATTATCTGCATTTGTTTCTTATTTATCAGTTGTTTCCAATACCTCCATAGATGGATGGAGGCTCAACATTATCATCCTTCCCTTGATCGTTCTCAACACCCTGCTCTCCAGCTTCTTCCCTCGCACGTTCATTTCACTTGTCTTCTTTGAAACCATTTTCGCTGGCTATTACCAACAAAAACAAACCCGTTAGAACCCACCCCACCTCTTTTCTTATAGCATTTTCAACAAAATAAAAAAAAAATCAAGTTATAATGATAAATAAATATTAAAAAGTATGAAAAGTAATTTTCATAAAACTATTTTCTATGAAATAAACAATACCTTACAAGCACACACATATATAATTAATCTAGATGGTAATCCATGTGCATGACCAGCCATACTTTAAAGCTAGCAAATATCACTCGGCTTACTAGCTGCTAGTCTGCTACATACAATTGGGACTTTTGCATGAAACCGAACTGGAAATTGACTCAAGCAACTACAGAATATATAAGAAGAAATGGCGAAGAAGATCGATTTATATGCAATAGCCAGATGCCCTTGCAGGGAAAAAACGAAATTGATAATCTGATTTCATGTCCTTGATCAATAAAAGCTAATCAATCAGAAGTATTTAATTGATTCCCATCTATATATTCTATTTATTGATTTCTACTCTATTGAAACCTCGGCTCCTGTTGATTTCCAGTGCTGAAAGCAAGATATCAGATATGATCAAGGTCAGACCCTTGAAGGCTTAAAGCAATAACTTCTAAGCTGGTTTTTCCTTTTATAGGTTCTTATATTATTATAAGGGCATTTTCCTCGAACAAATAAAAAAAA
>Ga0325414_1006924_pt1 | contig 12058 bp, 6 predicted proteins | sample PopdelMetagenome_8_FD_206183 | JGI IMG/M metagenome (GOLD analysis project Ga0325414, IMG submission 206183) | Populus deltoides microbial communities from Bellville, Georgia, United States - Leaf-PdKOR-R3 | ecosystem: Host-associated > Plants > Phyllosphere > Phylloplane/Leaf | place: USA... | reverse complement strand
GGAGTACCGTGCTAACACAGAAGAGCCATATAGCCATACGGCACCTCTGATCTCAACTGCAATTCATGTCGGCTGATAGTTTGCCTCTTCCAAAAGCTTCATCATTCTCATTAGTCCGAAAATGATTCATTACTCATTGAATGTGCCTCGGTCTGATCTTTGAGTGTGAGGTCCTGGGGAACTGGTGCAACCGGGGATGTTACTGATGCTAAGGTGCTGAGTGCAACATGGTTAGTATTGAGAAGCAGCAGCATACCATGATCAGCATGATCAGCTTTGTGAAAAGCCTCATCGTTCCCATAAAGCTTAAGTGATTCATTACTCACTGGATTTTCTTCTGTTTCATTACCGAGTGCAAGCTCCTGAGGAACAGGTGCAATCGGGGATGTAGCTGATGTCGTGGTGAGCGCAACATGATCAGTATTGAGAGACAGCGGCATCTCATGATCAGCACGGTATGTAGTTTTTACAAAATCTTCATCATTCTCATAAAGCACAAATGATTCATTACTCACTGGAAGTGCTTCAATTTCATTACTGAGTGTCAGGTCCTCAGGAACTGGGGCAATTGGGGATGTAGCTGATGCAGCAAGTGCAACATGCCTAGTGTTGAGGGGCAGCGGTGTGTCATGATCAGCACGATGTATACCCACAATCCTGCCATCCTTGATCTCCAAGTTCACTTTTTCATAGGAAAAGAGACAGTGTAATTAACTAGGGAACATAAGATGATATCAGTGATTTCTAATTCTCATAGATTAATTTCTGACCATAAAAGCATATTTCCGTTTCATTGCTTAGAATAGATAGTTAGGAAGATGAATTCAAATGAATTTCAAGAATATGAGATTGTTTGCTGTTCAAAATATATCAGATTCATCCGATTGAACCGACTGCGATATATTTTTTTTTTTTATGAATACCCACTACAATTATTTTGTTTAATGAGGTGTAATTATCATACATATCAAACAGATTTATCTTGGGGAGCCAACCAGAAGTTAAAATTCTTATGAAAGGAGCCTCACTATCCGTCCAAAGCAAATCAACGACTTCTCCTTCCCTTCTCCACATCGATCACTCCTTTCAAGCACCATTTGCGTATTATAATTTTTTTTTCCTTGCACAACAAGTATAAATTCAAGAAAACAAAGACAGGGTTCTAATATAAAATTAAAGAGCACATAATCTTTTACATATCAAAGAAAAAGTAGAAACAAGAGGAAACAGATATGATTATACAGAAGCTAATTAATTAAAATTGAATTCAAGATCAAGATTCTCACACATGAATCTGAAACAATCACTCAAATAAATTAAGTCAATGCCGTTATCAAGAACCTAGAATTTCAAGGAAAACATTAAGAACTCATATAACATTTCAACTGCATTACAGCATACCATCACTATTTGAATACAAGAACCCACAAAAATCAATAGAGTGGCACAAATAAGAAAAACAGTCAAAGTTTAAAGAACAGAAACCAGTAAAAGAAACTGGAAAAGAACTAAGCACCTGGATAAGAGAACCACCAGAGTGTGAAGAGGCACAGCAACACAACCATGGGAATAGCATGAATCCATTTGTCACTCGTCATATTGGGAATGCGAAGACGGCGAAAATAGCCAGATCTCTTTTCCATCCTTCTTGGTGCATATTTCATTTCTCGAATGTGCTTTTCTACCTCGATTATGTAATCCTGATCCTGAACAAGTGCTCTACATAAGCTGTTTATTGGCCTCTGCTGCATTTTTCTCACGGATAAAGAGACTAGAGAGAGATTTTTTGTTTTTTTTTGTGTAGAGGGTACAGGAGATTAGAGAAGAAGAAGAAGAAGAAGAAGAAGACGCTTGGGCTTTCTTTGAGATCTCTCTCTCACTCTCTTTCTGCTAGTTAGTTATACGAGGTTGTGGGATTTGGCTTCGGTAAGTTACAGGATTTATAACGACTTCTTGTTTTAGGCGGGAAAACTTTGCACGTGACTAAGACGGTGAATGAGGGCTAATTTGGTCTTTGAAAAAATTTGGCCATGAAAATTGACATGAAATATAGTAAATAAGAACAATGCCAAAGAACAGAAGATTTTTCTTAAACTAAAATCATGGTAGACTTCCAAAGAATCTGTAGTTACTTCGCAGATTTATCCACGAACTATTAATATTTCTGTTGTCAAAGAATTACCTAATCTCAACATTCGACAAGAAGCTGCTGATGGGAGAGGGCATAATGCATCTCAAACTTTCTATTGAATGTGTAGTGGACTCTATCAGGTGATAGATTTGATTTCACTACAGTTCCTCTATAATGTAACCCTTTAAAAGAATTCTGTTCGTTAGACCAAAGCCCAGCTTCGCGAAGATCGCCTTCCTTCCAGCATATATTGTAACTGTCGGCTTGCCTCGTTCCTTATTCAGTCCTTTACACAACCATCAGCCCACTTATCCTGAGGAAGGGGGGGAGTAAGTGCAGGTCTTCTGCCGTGCTCTCGACTAGCATTTCTGCGATTGCTGCTGGAAAACTGAAATGGAAATAAAAATTGAAAAATTATGAGAAATGTCAGTAAATTACGTTGTCGTTGACACAAAGTGCCAACAACTTTTGGATTCTAACTTTTTATCAGGAATTCATGTTTCGTTAAAGTTTGCATATAGAACCGATCGATGATTGATTGCACTTCCATTGACAGAAAAAAGAATGCATATAAAAGATCTCCACGTGAACTGATGAGCTAAACAAAAACAATCTTTTTACATTAATCAAGATTGAGAGCTGAAACCACAAATACCATAATCAGCTACAAAAATCCATTTTGAACTGATAAACATGATATTCTTTTCCTGATAGTGCCTCATTATGTAGAATTTCCATATCTTGAAACGAAAGCAACAACTTTTATATATAGTAGTTCCAAACGCAAAGTCATACTCATTAAGTTACCATTAAGTTGGAGAGTTTCTGATGCAACAGTACCACCCCAAATCATGGCACCAAGTCTGCCATTCCCAATCGGAATGGAATCCGTCCAATGCTTAGCTGGCCCACTAAAGGTAACCTTCAATGGCCTAGGACCGCTTCTCCACTGTTATCCTCCATCAAACTCGGATTCCACCAATCTTTCTTTGTAGCAAGCTGCAGCAGAACCCATCCCTCATCCTCCGTCATTTACTATTTTTCACAAACACAACAGGGTAAACACTGAAAGCTAAAAGGTTGTTGTAAACTCTTTATAAGCAAGTGCCTGAGGCAAGCTGTGAAAACAAGTAGCGCAAATCAATGATGTTGCAGTGTGGACGACGATATGTGATCTACCTTTTTTGGTACTAACTTTTTTAAGGGGTTGGTTTCATTTGTCAACACTTTATAAGCAAGTCCCTGGATTTCAATCCCATCTTTATCCTATCGGCACTAATCTATTGATGATAGCTATGTATATAAATCTCGTCTCATTTACAGACATATCTAAGTTTTGACAAGACAGATTGTATCAAAAATCTTTTTCTAGTAGTGTTGCGGTGCAAGGCATAATCTCTCCCACGAGAGAAACTACATGGATTGTCTTTACCTTGTTTTTCTTGCCCCGTTAAGCAGGTGGTGATTAAGTTAGCATTAAATTGGTCTGTTAGATTTGGAGATCATACAACAATTTGTTTACTCCTGCGACGCACACGAGGTGCATGAGGGCTGAGACAGATTGTAGCGGGGAGGTACACATGGGATTCGTATTTATTGTGTCAGATATTGTTAGCAATAATACTTTTCTTTTTGACAGAAATTGCTGGTTCATATCTGATTTTGTGTGTAAATGCCCTGTTGTTCAAGGGAGAGAACATGTTATGTAGCAGTACGCTACTCATAACTCATCATAGGAAACGTCACGTTTTCTTACCTAAATACACTGACGTTAAGAGGACTTCACTTCTCTTGAATCCCTGTTTTCTTTCTTGCATATGAAGGGAGATGATTTACAATCAACTTTCTTTTATCTTTTTGTATCTGCAGATGATTATGCTTGGTCCATCGTGGGTCTCAAGGCTAGAGTGTACAGTCATGGAACTCTTTGTAAACCAATCGATTGCTCTACACGATCCTTACAAAACTCGTAACATAGTGACTTTTTTTTCATTACTCACGTTCGGGAAGAAATTTTTTTACATATATACAACTGCATGATTCGACGCAAAAGATCTGGGTTTGAATTGTCATTCGATCGGATCAGGAGATCCTATCAATTATGAAAATCGTTATCAGCAAGTGATTGCTCATTTTTCATTTATTCTTTAATTAATTCATAACAGTACCATCTAAGTCAAAAGGCAGATCTTCCACAAGACTGCCTTTTCTCTACACGGCAAGAGCCATTAGTTGGTTGTAAGAGGCTGTGGGATTTGGCTTCGGTTAGTTTCAGGTTTTATGATCTATGAATGTATTTAGCCAAATTTGTCATCACTGCAGAGCAGAAGATACTCAAAGGTCTCAAATTAAGGCTAATTTGCTTCTTTACTGGAGACCGGGTAGCAACCCAAAAGGAAATAAAAGGAGAATGAAAAAAGAACGTAGAAGTCGTGGTAGATGTATTCACAAGAAAATGTGTTTGATATATTTTAAAAAAATCGTAATTCATAGCCAGATTTATCACGGAATGTCTGAATAATATTGTTCTAAAGATACTTATCTCTACTTTCAATAGGAAGTTGCTGATGGAAGAGCGTATGTCTTTATGCATCTCAACTGTCTATTGAATGTGTAAACTCTACCAGGTGATAAGTTTGCGTTCACTATAGTTCCTCTGTAATGTAATCGTTTAATAGAATGATGTTCCTTCGACCAAAGACCGACTTCATGAAGATCCCCTTCTTTCCAGCATACATTGACTGTCATCCCACCTCGTGCCTTCAGTCCTTTCACGCAACCATTCGCCCACTTATATCGAGGAAGAGCAGGGAGTAAGTACAGGTCTTTGACGGTGCTCTGGACTAGCATTTCAGCTATTGCTGCGGAAAAACTGAAATGAAAACAGGTCACAAAATTAAGAAAATTGCATGTAACCAACATTATTGATTTATTAGTAATAACCGTTCTCCAAATCAACTTTTGGATTCAACTCCTCATCTAGAATTCATACATTGTTCAAATATATGCCGTCCTATAGGAGACATATTAAGGAGGGTCGCGTAGAAACTTGGACGGAGACCTCTCAAAGGTCATTGATGATTTCCAACGTAGATATGTTATAAGGTGATAAAAATATGTAATATCAATATTTATAAAGCTCATATCATTTGAACATAAAACTGGATCTTCTTCATCACTATGAAAGTTGACCCTTTTGTAAGTTCAGCCTTTTACACTCCTCTAAATGGGTTCTTAGGGTGCAATGAGAAGAACGTTCAAAAAAATATTGTTTCACAGGCATTTGACGTCAATCTTCATCCCAACAAGGTCAACTATTGGTCCTGTACTCCATACTTTCTCTTCAATCATTCCATGGCATTGATATGCCGATTACTATAAACTCAAGCCAGGCCACCATAAATAAGCTAGATACAAATAGAACTAATAATTACTTGCACTTTCAATGTCACAAAACAGTGTTACCTACCCAAAGTTGGCATCGATCTGGAAAGGAGGGTGTGAAGTGAACAGGTTACCATATAGCCCTCCTTCATAATTGCTTTCATGATCTGGATCCACTAGGTCAAACAAATGTTTAACCATCCGATATGCATGTTCACTGTTGTGAAGGCGTGCCCACAATGCAGTTTTCCATATAGTTGACCATCCTGGACCTTCCTCTCCTGTTCATGCATTAGGCAAATATACAGACAAATTGAGATTGCTCATATAATGCCACAACTGATGAAGTTCAGAAAACATGCACACCTTCAAAGAATGAAATTGGGTAAATGAAAGTGACCCAAACATTTCTATAAGACAATTACCACCATAATCAATGGAGAAACATAATACTCACATGCATTTTTCGAATTTTAAATTGGGTATAAATAAAGTAGCACTTAATGCTCCAGCGCCCAAAATGGCATGAAGCAATCTCTACACAAATCAGGCATTGCAAGGGCAAATGGAAGCTAAGATTTTTCCTTTTCTTTTTAACATCTTTTTTTGTGTGTGGAAATACCACTAAACCAAACTGCACATTTAACTATCAATTAACTATCTAGTATATTGAGTCGGTAGATAATACACCTCTTTTATAAAGGGTATGATCTGCAGCTTTACAGAGGTCCGGAGTTTTCTCAACAGTTATTGTATGCCCTGGAAACAGGCCAAAGAGGTGTGATACATGTCGATGATGAATCTCTGGATCTTCAAAATCCACGGCCTGTCAGAAAACCCAAAATAATTTATCATGTCTGGCACCTATGCAAACCAAAACTTGATTATTTGTTCTGGATATTTTAATTTCCAGGAAAAAAAACTAAGAAATTCAAGCCAAGATACACACCCATTCCATAATGGAACCATCCCTAGCTATTCTTGTTGGTAAAAGCCTTGGCTGAGCTTCACGGACTTTTTGAACAATTTCATCCTCATTTTTCCCCAAAATCTGATGTATATTGTAAAAACATATTAGAGCTAAAAGGAATAAATGACCAAGGTATGTTAGAGAAAAACAGAAATAAATGACCAAGGTGTGTTCCTGAGAAAAAAAAGTACACCTCAGCAGCAGAAATAATTGCAGAAAATACTTCTTTTATGATTGACATGTCCATGGTTGATGAATAGCTCACACTAGCAGGTTTACCATCTGGATCAATAAACATGTGTTCTGGAGAAGTTGATGGGTTAGTTTCTAGATATCCTCCACGTCCTTCAATCAACCAGTCCAATAGAAACAATGAGCATCCTTCCAACAACGGGTATGCTTTATTTTTTAGAAAATCCTAATTGAGCAGCAATGAATTAGCAACCATTTACTGACTAAAAAACTTGTAGTACATATAGTATTAAAAAGCTATATACAACTTTTTTCTCCAAAATGAGTAGTGACGTCTCCAGGAACATGCATATATCCTGGATGCTCTGTTACCACACATGAATTATTAGGGAGAGGAAAAGTTATGGAAGTAGTCTAAAAATGAGACCTGGAGTGATCAACATTTTCCATACAACAGCAAATCTCAAGTCAACCACCTTGAACTTGAGTAATAACAGAAATTTATATATTAGCCTAGTCTCGTCACAGGTATTCTATTCATATGAAAAATAATTTAACTAACTTGTTTGTCAGTTGCTTTAAGTGGACACAAGTGATGACTACTACATTAAGTGCAACTATCCTATCTAACAAATTATACATTTCCGTGCAGCAATGATGCCACTCAAACCCTTCCCTGAAATGTTTTAATCAGTTAGTAAACGCCAGGCTTAGTAGACAAAATTTCCAGTTTGACAAGTCTGGTCATCCAACACTTTCTTGTACATGTCAAGTATCGCCATTTATCCACATTAGTAGAGAGATGTGAGTTGAGTTATGAATTGGGAATCAAATATCCTAGGTTTGATCCAGCGCCTATCAATGTATGAGATTTGTTGATAAATAGCAAGTGGTTAAACAACATCAACATCAAACTCTCTTGTTTCTGTAAATTAACTTACTCCATGACAAGGGGATCAATTGTACTTGGTGCAAAATGACCATATCTTTGATATATTCTCAAGGATCAATCACTCAAAGAAGTGAGGCCTTCCCTCTTTACGTTTTATGTTAGCATACATCTCATTTGTATCCTAAACTCAAGTTTGAATCTTACTTTGTCCATCGTGTAAGTATAATGCTCCCACAAGTGTGTACAGAGCCAAGCCCCTCCCATTGGCCACAAAGCCCATACAGCTTGACCTCGATCCGGAGATGTTTTTGCCCAAATGTCAGATACTTGATGTGCAACCCAACCTTTAGCTTCATAGTTAACCTGCAATATTCAGCACTGAATAAGAGAATTTACACATTCAATTGTAAAAAGGTTGAGTAAAACTACAGGCACACTCTGTTACCTGACATCTCTTTTTACTTCAAGATTCAAGCATCAAGAAGACACAAAAAAAGCATGCAGTTGGTTGAGAATGGAAACTATTCTTAATAATTTGTGACTGGATCAGGGTCCAGGTAGGGTGGGGGGTCATGCTGGTTTTGGACTTTCCATATGATTGCTAAAGGTAGATGCACTTAACTGACTTAAAGTATGATTGTCAGAATAAGGAGAAACTAAATTCTCCCTTCTATAGGATCACAACAGCTGCTAATCACTGTGTGCACAAATTCAAGGCTTAAAAATATTTGCAGTACTTTACCAACAAGCTCACTGCCGAGTGCCAGATTGCTGAGCTGTAGGATCCATGTATTTCTAACATTACTTCAACTTGAAGAAAACCCAGCCCAATGAGAAAACATGAAGAAACAGAAAATTTTTGAAAGGCTTTAACTACAAATAAGTGAGGAAAATGGAAAACTATTTTTTGCAAACATAAATACATGGACGTTTAGAGTGTTTTGAAAGGCTTCAACTGTAAATGATTGGGAAAAAGGAAACTTACTTTTGCAGTCTTACTCCCATTGATTGACAGGGAGGAGATGTACTCAAACAAGGGATCCTGACACTCTTTTAGATTGCAAGGAAGGGCAGGCCAGTAGTTCATTTGTAGGTTTATGTTCAAGTGTTGGGCACCACTGAAAAATAATAAAAGATTATCATCTAAACAGAAGATTTCGACATGAATAGCTGCAGGAAATTTGAGGTGTCATATTTCTTTGGTATGTTATGCAAATAGGAAGTGCTTTAAGCTGGCATGCTAACGTGCAGGGAGGGAAGTGAAATACCATTCCTCACAATGCTCACTTTATCTTACTTCTCAATCAACTCCTATGTCCATCTAAAAACCCTGGCCCTGTGCAGAGACCTATTAAATGAAAGTCTACAATACCTTTGTCCAATTCAAAGTATTATGGAGAAAACATGAGGGAAAAATTTTGGGATGCCATCGGCTTCTTTGGGGCAGCAAAGGAAGGAAAAGCAGAAAAAGGTTGAAGTGAGGAAAAAACTTTCTGTTAGGGGTATAGAAAGATATCATTTTCACCCACGATTGAAGACAAACCAACATCAGCAGCAGTACTCTCCCAACTCCCACTTAATGTCCAAATTTTTATTTTTATTTTTGGATAACCACGTTTTCGTACTTATACCAAATCACTTATTACATCAACCCTCCTCATGCTGTTGGAGAAGAGAAAATATTTTTAGACTTGACAGATAAAGCACTCATCTAGAATTTGGGTAATCCAACATTTTCCTAGTTCTCAGTGCACACCAACAGCTAACAAGACCCTGAAATTTTACACCAAATAACAATGCAAGTTAAGTAGATGAAGGCACACATGCACACGTATGAGAACAAAAGAGAAGGGTTGAGTACATACTACGGGGCAAATAATGCACAACATATAATGCAATTAAAATTAAAAAGGGAAGGAGGAATGCTGAACATACTCCCATGGTGGTTCAATATCCTTGTTCCATATACCCTGCAGATTTGCCACCTGAGTTCCAGGCCTTGAACAGGAAATAAGCAAGTAACGACCGTATTGAAATAATAGCTCCACCAAGGATGGATCTTCATCAGTTTTGAAGGATTTCACCCTCTCTGCAGTTGAAACTGTATCGTCTTCACTTCTCTTGAAAAATAAGTCATTATTATTTGCCATATGCTTCTTCATGTGCAAACGCTCATTTCCCAAAACCCTCTTGGAGCTTTTTGAAAGCTGGAGTGAAACACGATGAAAAAGACTCTGATAATCATCCAAATGATGTGCATATAGATCGGTATAGGACAAATTGTTTATTGACTTTAATGCACTCAAGGAGTCTGAAGTAGGGTCCTTCTTGGAATCTATAGGCTTAGTGAATGGCCCATCAAATGAAGAAGAAGACACTAAAAGCAAAATAGCCCAGTCTGAACCTTCAACCTTCAACTTCCTGCCATCTAAAACATGAACTACTCCTCTGCTATTACTAATCTGTAAATTGAGAATTGCTGTAAACTGAATTCCCTTTGGATTGTCATCTGCATTCAGTTTTGGTGGGATCCTTTTACCAGGACAACTTCCTTCCATTATAATCTGATTTTCACCTTTAACATATGAATAGTGATGCATCTTGCTGTCTAGATATACTGTAAATGATACAGACCCTGATTTGCTTCCAGAAATCTTTGTTGCGATCACTTGATTAGGATTAGAAGCAAAGTATTCCCTAGTATATTCTACATCCCCAACAGAATATTTTACTCTGGCGGTTGCAGTATCCAAGTCCAGCTCCCTGTGATATGATTTCTCAACATATTTGAGATGGGAATTATCAAATTCTAGCTTGATATCACCAAGTAGCTGGTAAACCTTCAATAGCAGAAATTAAACATTAGAACAATAACTTTCACAAAAATCCAAACCTTGGTGGAATGGAGATATCAAGATGAAAAACAAAATCATTTTAATAATCAGAATATAAAGCTTGTTAAACATATCAATTATGAAGTTGTCCAGAAATTGGTAGTGCTTTAGCAAACAAAGAATATAGGATCCGTCACAAGATTTTAGGAGAAAGCATTACAAGGCCAAGCCAGAGCATATGTTGCTGGTTTGAGGTGAGGAAATTCCAGACTAAAGCATCAATGCACCAGGCACCAACCCAGGAAGTCCTAATCACAATGATCTGTTCTTGGCTATGTTCACACTTAACCTTCCATCTTTATTCTATAATTAAAATAATTTCTCAATTCTCAAGGCATTAACTGATCAGTATAGCAAATTTTATTTGTTTGCCACTTAAATCAGCTGAGATTTTGATGCTTGGGAGGTAGTGCAGGATGACAATGAGCTTAAACTCCACACTTGGTGGCAAACCAACAAGCATTATAATGTAAGACTCGTTGGTAAAATGAAAAGGTAAATTATGCATAAGGATGATACATACATCAGAAGGATTATGGGACAGCTTTTCTGCTGCAGTTGTAGCATCAGCATACTGGCCATTATCGACAAGTTTTCTGACTACCGAGAGGGCTTCTGGGGCGTGAGGATTAGTATAATTTCCTGGAGTCCCGGTCCAGAGTGTATCCTCTACAAAAGAATCCAATGCAGTGAGCTTTACTCATTTTGCGGGCAAACACACGTGAGAAAGGAGAAAAGACAAGGAGCAAATTCATCATTTATCAAACAACGCTGAAAATAACAATGCAGCAGTGATCTATAAATCCAGATAAGACTATTGTATTTCACTCCCTCTATATGGTCATAGAAACAAGAAAATAAAAGAAATTCAAACTTCGAGCACCAATATTCTAAAGAAAAACACAAGACCCCCAATTCAAATGATCCCACTTCTCGTGAGAGAAAACTGAATTAACATAATGCATAAAAACCTAAAAACTTCGCCATTATCCTCTTCTTTTTGTCAAATTTCCTATCAACTAACAAGAAACATACATTTAAAAGGCATGATCATAAAGCTATCGAAAAATGCTATTTTAGAGGCTGTAATATTCAAAATAATGAACTAAGCAATATTTACAAGCTAATAAACCAGGATAAGCACTGAAAGCACAAATGTCATGATCATTTACTGAAAGTAATAAAAAAAATCCACTTTTATTCGTAACATTAAGTAGAAACCCTCATATTTTCTTGACAGAAGCAACATCTTTTATAGCACCCAACAAAAGATCATTTTAAATATCCATTTGAGGCCAAATATTGAACACAAACAAAACCAATCTAAATTTAGCAATCCAGCTTACCTTGACCTATTACAAACCCCCAACCCCTTTTTTTTTATATATAAACAAAACGAAGCACAATGAGGATTGTTTTTGTTTTGTGGTCACTCACCATTAAGCTGAAGAGTTTCTAATGCAACACCACCCCAGATCATGGCACCAAGTCTTCCATTCCCTATGGGAATCGCATCCGTCCAATGCTTAGCCGGCCCATTAAATGTAATCTTCAACGGCCTAGAATTCTCTCCATTGTCGTCATCATCCATAAAA
>Ga0325414_1006919_pt1 | contig 12060 bp, 8 predicted proteins | sample PopdelMetagenome_8_FD_206183 | JGI IMG/M metagenome (GOLD analysis project Ga0325414, IMG submission 206183) | Populus deltoides microbial communities from Bellville, Georgia, United States - Leaf-PdKOR-R3 | ecosystem: Host-associated > Plants > Phyllosphere > Phylloplane/Leaf | place: USA... | reverse complement strand
TTAACTTATTTCAATGAATTCTTGCAAAAATTTACAAAAATCATGTCCTCCTCTTCCAATTTCCAGCTTCTTCTCTTTGTTTCTCTCAAGCTCTATAACTCTCTAAGTTGTCATTTAATTTGTTTTCATGGATATAATCCTCCGAAGCACACTCCCTTTTGATTTAGCTTGAAGAAATGAAGAGAAAATGAAGAAAATAGGACAAAACAAATGGTCTCCCTCCTGTTTTCCATTTGCAGAGAACGTGCTCTGTTTTTAAAGAGAGGAGAGGAGAGTATTTGTTTTGATAAAATTACAAAAATGCCCTCGTTAATGCCCCTTGTGTCATCTTCTTTAATTTACCCGATTTTCAGTGCTCTCGTAAATCCTTCCCAAACTCCGATTGACACAAAATTTGAACCTAATATAAAATAATATGTCTGGAGATTTCTTATAAAATTTCAGCCCGATCCAACAGTCGGATTGAGATATATCATCGATACCGTAAAACTAGACAATCAATGTCTATTACGCTAAAATCTGAATTTCATGTATTAATTTATTTACTTAGATCCTCGTGACATTTCCCCTTAATTTATACTCAATAAATTCAATATTACCACATTTATCATTAATTTGTCAAAATACGTGTTTTGACCGGGGTTTACATATCTTCTGGTTTTTTTTCTTATTCTTTTATCCATTGAAACTCGTCACTAGTTTCGCTAACGTTACAAGTTTTAAACTAAAAATCATGACTCTCTTTTCGACTTCAACAATACCTTTAAATTTATTTATGGAGATCATTCTTTCTCTCACATGACACATTTATTGTCATTCCTACTATTTATTCATTTCTTTCATACTGAATATCCATTACTCATTGAAATGTCATTACTTCGATCCTATGTGTTGTTTTTTTTTCTTTTTATTATTATTATTATTATTTATTTTTATTTACGGAGGTTTACATGGTCCGTCTATGGTTTAAGAAGAGTCTTCCTCGGTAAAGAGATCCTTATCTTATCGAGTAATTCTAGCATCAACAAAATAATTTTAATATCCTGGATACGTCTTACGTATAAGGTCGTAAACCCATATATTAAGAGAAAACAAAATGATTTTTTTGAAATTTTTGAAATATTGGCCTAGTTCTCATGACTTTAATAAACTGGTTATTAAAGTCAAAATGCATGCTAACACATATTTTTGAATTTTTATTTTTTGTGTGTGTGCGCGCGCGCGTGTGTGTATATATATATATATATATATGGAAATATAATATGATTTATTTTTGAGAGACTTGGCCGTATGCATGAAAACAAAACATTTTATTTTATTTTATTTTTGATGAAAACTAAGTATTTAATACCAGATTTGTATCTTTACAGTATAAAAATACAAACCAATATTGATCAAAATGCAGTAAAATATTTGCGAAAAATCATAAATTTTAAAAAAGAATTTTTTTGATTTTTTTGGGCTGGGCCCAACCTGGCCCATGTGGCTGGGCTGGGCCTAGCCAGCCCAGCCATGGTCACTGGCCCATGCCAGTGACCAGCCTTCCTTTTCCATGCATGCGTAATACTTTACGCGTGCATGAACAGTGCGAAAGGTAATTAAATTACCTTCGCACTGTTCATCATCTTGCTTACCATGCGAGAACAAAAAAATTGAGAAAAACAGAGTGTTGCAGTGTTGGTTTCTTTACGTTTTCTTTTCTTCTTTTACATACTAACAAGCATCATCTTATTATGCAGGAAATGAGATGGACATCGAACGTACCTGGTTTTGAGAAGACGAAGATGACAGTGGCGCTATGTTATCTGCTTCCTGTGTCCTCTACTTCCGTTCGGTTTGCTTCCTCTTCTCTCTTTTTTGCTTTCTCAATATTTTTCTGCTCTCTCTTATTTCTTACGTTCTTTTTAATCCGTCTTCTTCTTGCTTTCTCCTCACTGTAACCTCTCCTCCTCTCTGTCTGCTCTCTTTTTGTTTTTTCCTCCTCCCTTCTCCTCACTGTAACCTCTCCTCCTCCCTCTTTTTCTGTCCCCCGCGTTCGGTTCTTCTTCTGGCTTTTATAGCCAGAGGACGAGAGTGTTTTTGGTAAGCCAGCATGAATCACGGTGGCGAGGGTTGTTAGCCGCGACACGCTCCCTTCTTGATTTGGAAACGCCTCCATTATCGCTGCCAACGTCTCCTTCCTTTATTATCACAGAATACCAGCTGTTGCAGACAATGAAATGGTGGAAATGGCGCCACTTGGTTTTCTTTTGATTCGGCCATTGAATGTTTTGCAGTTTTGTAATCAAATCCCCGACAAAATTGTAATTGGATCCCTTAATGTTAGTGTCTTTTCTAGTTTGGTTCTTGGTTTCGGATTGTTTCATTTAAGTCCCTAATTGGCCATCAAACTTCAATAACTATGCAATTAAGCCCCTGATTTGGCCAAATCAACTCTTTTAAAATTATAATTGGACCTCAGAACTTTAATTTCATCCAATAAAAGCCTAAATTGACTTAAAAATCTATTTTTCTTGCAATCAAAAGCTTCATAAATTCAATTAAACCTTGGATAAAATTTAATTGAGTCCATAAATATCTGATTTTAGACTTTTCTTTCTCAACTTGAATTTTCTTTGTCAACAAGGCTTTTATAATGTTAAATTTCAATTCTTGTATTTCTGAAGCTCTTCAACCAATTCATAGCCATTTTATGGGAGTTCCAGCATCCATTTCTCACTCCTATTTTTTTTATTCCTTCAGAATATATTTTTTTATATGTATTTTTTTGTATTTTTTTTCATTTTTTGTGGGGAACCCAAAAATGGATAACAACAGATGCCCCCTCTTTACAATGCTTACGAAGCAAAACATCATCAATGTCTTGCATAGTAAGCTTGTAAAGAAAAAGAAAAAGAAAATGAAAAGAAAATGAAAATGATCTCATTATCTTGGGCGACCTGTCCATTTTTGAAGAAAAATGGTCTACTTTCATGGTTGACCAACCCACACACGCTCATTGGTCTATTTTCACGGGCGACCTGCCCACACATTCACATTGGTCTATTTTCAGAGGCGACCGACCCACACACTCACACGATCTATTTCATGGGCGACCTGTCCTCAAACTCACAGTGGTCTATTTTCACAGGCGACCTGCCCACACATGATCATCCTGGTTTATTTTCAGGGGCGACCGGCCCACACACTCACACTGGTCTATTTTCAGGGGCGACCTGCCCACACATGTTCATCGTGGTCTATTTTCAGGGGCGACCGGCCCACACACTCACACTGGTCTATTTTCAGGGGCGACCTGCCCACACATGTTCATCCCGGTCTATTTTCAAGGGCGACCGGCCCATACACTCATACTGGTCTATTTTCAGGGGCGACCTGCCCACACTTCAACCTAGTCTATTTTCAGGGGTGACCTACCCACACATGTTCATCGTAGTCTATTTTTAGGAGCGACCGGCCCACACACTCACACGTTCTATTTTTATGGGCGACCTGCCCTCACACTCACATTGGTCTATTTTCACGGGTGACCTACCCACAAATGTTTCATCCTGGTCTATTTTCAAGGGCGATCGTCCTACACACTCACACTGGTCTATTTTCACGGGCGACCTGCCCACACATACTCACTTTGGTCTTTTTCTTTCTTTTTTTCTTTCTTTTTTGAAAATTTCCTAATGGTAGGGTTCTTCTCATTTTTCTTTCCGTTCCAAGGTCACAACAATGATTCTCTTTTATTATCAGCTCAATGATTCTCTCTCTTTCTCTCTCTCTCTTTTCCTTTTCTTTTCTTTTGTTTTGTTATTGTTTTTTTTTTAGGATTTTCCTGTAACAAATAAAAATATGTGTGCAATGCTTTGAGGTTAGATGACATGCATGCATCCTTATATGATTTGAAATATAGGTCCCCCCTCTTCGATGTTTCATCGTCATAAGGTGCCTTTGTTTGCTAACCAAAGCCTTCTTTATTCTTTTCATGTACTGACCCGTTCATGTGCTAGTCATCCACTCCACTGTAAATGCAGTGCCTATCCTAGGTTGTCTTTGATGATTACTGGTTTCACTGTTTATCAAGCTTGACAATGCCCCCCAAGTGTGGTGTTGCTTAATTCATCATGAAAGAGCTTAACAAATCATTTCATCTTCTGGATTTTTTCGAGAATCGTTCTTTGATTAGTTGTATGCATTCTACCAGCACTTATCAATAGGTTTTCTAGTGTCATCCACATCTTAGATTGCTAATCAGCCATCGAGTTAGCTCCAGTATGATATGAATTATCTTTCTTTGAACTCCATTGTCCTCAGTTCACCAATTCATCAATTAATCATTTTTTTATTGCCCCCTAATTGATTTGAATACTGCTTGTTTTTCCTTTTCAGGGTCCACTGTATTGCCCCCAGCTGTTCAACTTTTCAAGAAGTGTCGAGAAGTATTGATGTCACTTCTGTCAAGATTTTGCAAACTCGATTGATGCTCTTTTTATTTAACAATCTTTCTTGTTCGGGAATCAACTCTCATATTTCAAAGATCATGCCTATTTCAAATTCTAATTGTTGAAATCAAATCAGAGAGATGTCAGAATTTTTTTTTGAAATTCAAGCTTCTTTAGTCAAAAACCCAACACGCGTCATTCAATACATGTAGTCCTTTGATTATCTTGTATTTTGAAAATAGAAATTGACCTGTTGAGAAATTAAAATGGCTTTTTTCAATGGTTCTTTGTGCTAATTTTAATCTCTGATTTTCAGTATATCTTTTGATAGTCTGTGATGAGGTGACCTTTTTGTGAATTTCAAAAACAAGATACTAAAGTCAGACCTCAAGCTTATCAAGAAATTTTATCAGCATGCATAATAACAAGTAGCTTAATCCATGAAGCCATGACCCTGATAGAAAAACTCTTCAAGCTTTGAGAACGCCATTTATCGGTTCAAATTGCTTACTTGATAAAAAAAAGGGCTTTTTAAAAGCACGTAATGTAGGCTATAGTTTATAGCTATGAAAGAAAGGAATTTTTCAGGCTCAAAAGGTGTTTGAGGGTTTCAAAAACCTAGGATTAACATCAATTATTCATTATTTCCCTTTATCTTATTGTCTTTGTAGAGAAAACGACATATGACCTTATTAACCTCAAGTATCAGAATTCTCTTAACATATGTCATAATGCAAATCCAATTTTTTCTTTGATGAATAACCAATCTCAATCATCTGATAACATCAGGAGCTTTATCATGGATGCCAAAAGTCATGTTTGTAGCCCAGAATGTTTTTTTGGTATCGACTTTTGACATTTGTTGTGAAACTTCTTTTGTCTTTCCTAAACTTAATAGGCATTTTATCTTTAACCTACCTTTAAGTGTAGGCAATTTTCTTCTTCTTTTTTGTTTTTTTTTGTTTTTTTGTTTTTTTTCATGGCTTTCACATAGCCTTTCTCACAGTTTTTTTTTAACATGCTCCCAGTCTAAGACTTCTTTCTTTTAGCTCTCTCTTAAATGTTAGACTTTTGTTCTAGGCCTTCCCTTTCACTTTTGTCTTCTTTTATTTGCCCCTAGTGTGGGGTGTGATCCTCGTCGGGGTTTTTTTTTGAAAAGAATATTCTATCAGGCTCAAAATGGGACTGCAAATGATATATTTCCAGTATTGTGAAAGGATAAAACAAAAACGGCCCTTTCTCATTTCAAGCAAGGATGGTGTGAACCGATAAATTTTGATCTCGTCCAATGTAATGATTTGGACTTGCAAGAACCATGATTCGCGAGTCCATAACTACTGAATCCATTATATATCATTATGCATACTGTTAAAACTTAGCTACATGGTGGGTGATTCAGTTTCATGTGTGAGCTCAAAATTTGTTTGGTCACCCCATATCATTTTAACAAGCATCAAGTCATTTCTGAAATCAAAATACTTTTAATCTTTCTAGGTTGATTAGCCTCAATTGCATATTGGAGTTCGATCAAAATATTTTGTCAAAAATGAAATGCTAAACATCCCCTGACTTCAGAACAACAAAGAGACAAATAAAAAACTTGTTTCGTTAAAGAATGAGATGTGATCCCAAAACAAAATGCAAAATGACAAAATTCCATAACAATATAATTGACAATTCATCGTCATTCTTGGACCAGCTTTCTTAGCAAGCATTTTCAATCACTTGTCATTTTGAAGATGTTCGGGAGACAATATAGCCAATGACATCACCTTTCACAAACTCAACTTGCCTCTTGCTCATCCACCTCCAGAGTCATCTCTCATCATTGTTTTCAAATCCATGACAGAACCTTTAATCTTTCCCCTCTTTATAGCTTTTTCAATTTTTTCAGCAATCCTCACAACTTCATGGAAATGTTGAGTCGAGCTTCCTATTAAATGCGCATAGTAAGGGAATTAAAAGGTGTTGGCAAATAACATCACCATTTCTGTATATATCAGTGGAGGTTGAACATATGTTGCCTTATCTCGCCATCTTTGTGCGTATGCCCTCACGGACTCTTGGTTTTCCTTTTCCATAGACATTAGGATGGTTCTGTCAGGAGCAATTTCAAGATTGAACTTGTATTGCTTAAGAAAAGCCTCCACCAAATCTTTCCATTTCTTAACTTTAGCATTGTCCAACCTCATATACCAGCTTAGGGCAGATCCCGTCAGACTATCTTGGAAAAAATAGATCAATAGCTTATCATCATAAATCACCTCAACCATTTTATTGCAGTAAGATTGAAGGTGAGTGTTTGGACATTCTGATCCAGTGTATTTGATGAACTCTAGTATCCTAAAATTCTTTAGTACTATGATGTTTGGTACCAAACACACTTCAGCTGCTCGCATGGGATCAAACCAATCATTACCCTCAACTACTCTTAATCTTTCTTCCAAAGCAGATAACTTGTCATAGTTCACAAAATTAATGGATCTAGTGCCAGGGGGTACATCTGCTGTTAAATCCATGGTGATGGGAGCTTGACTTAACGGGATAGGGGCGATAGGCACAAAATATTGTTCTGCTGTTGAATCTACCCCCAAGTTTTGAGATGTCTCTGGGACGTGGATTGATGGTGTTTTCACAGGAGGTTGTGCAAAAATCCCCTTTTCATTTTTGGAGCTCAGCACTTGTTCAAGCAAATCTGTTAGTCTAGCTACTTCACCTTTAATGCTATCATTTTCATTTTAATAATGGGCCTCCAATTGAGCTCTTTCTTCATTATCCATCTTTCACGTGTAGCAAATCTTGGATGGGGGACCTATGTTTCAACCTAACGGTATGTATGATAAATGTATGAGTATGTTTCTTATATGATGAGCTCGCCCTTCCAGAGTTGACACATGGTCGTAACCTTATGAATTCTGATTTTTGCGCCACAACGGAAATTTTCTAAGTAACGGCCATTGTGTCAACCACAAGTCTTGAGTTCAAGATGCTTCAGAAAAGGTTTACTTTGATGCAAAACAAAAACTAAAACACACAACCTAAGAACATGTTATATTCATTAAGTGAGACAAAAGGTTGGTTAACTATCTAGTCTCAAAAGGGTCTCATATCTGCCCAATGATGACCTTCGTAAAGACAATGTGGGGGCGTTGCAAGAAACAGTTAAGGCACGTATGCCCACCATTACCAAGCAGGCACTCAGATATGAGTTGGGTGTTTCACGCATCTGAACCCTGACCAATAATCATAGGGCAGATTGTTAATTCCCCACCTAACTTAGAAGCTTGTGTGTGATTTCCAAAAATTAAAGTATGTGATGCTTGAAGTAGTTCTATACAATGCATGAATATATATGTACAGAAATTAAAGCATGTAAAATAAATAAAATAATCTTATTAACAGAAAACACGCAAACTAAACAAAACACAGTTATCAGAAAAAACAAAGCTTAGTCTACAAGGTCCCCAGCGGAGTCGCCATTCTGTCGCACATGTGCTGCGTCGCGGCGAAAACATCCACACTTAAAATCTTGTATTAATTTGTCAAATGTGGGGAGATAAGGAATTGTTGTCTTTTATTAGTGGAAAAATAGAATGGGAGTCGCCACCTAGTATTTTAGTCAATAGGAACCCTAACTGGTCTAAGAGATCGGGTATGGGGACTGGTTGCGTAAAGGGAAGGTATCAGCACCCCAAATACACCCTACCTAAGGTAAACTGCATTGTTTTATTGTCTGATAAAATCTAAGGTCGGGTCGTGTTTTCTAGTTGTTGGTCCGTCTATGGTTTAAGAAGAGTCCTCCTCGGTAAGGAGATCCTTATCTTATCGAGTAATTCTAGCATCAACAAAAGAATTTTAATATCCTAGATACGTCTTACGTATAAGGTCGTAAACCCATATATTAAGAGAAAACAAAATAATTTTTTTGAAATTTTTGAAATATTGGCCTAGTTCTCATGACTTTAATAAACTGGTTATTAAAGCCAAAATGCATGCTAACACATATTTTTGAATTTTTGTGTGTGTGTGTGTGTGGAAATATAATATGATTTATTTTTGAGAGACTTGGCCGTATGCATGAAAACAAAAAATTTTATTTTATTTTATTTTTGATGAAAACTAAGTATTTCATACCGGATTTGTATCTTTACAGTATAAAAATACAAACCAATATCGATCAAAATACAGTAAAATATTTGCGAAAAATCACAAATTTTAAAAAAGAATTTTTTTGATTTTTTTGGGCTGGGCCCAACTTGGCCCATGTGGCTGGGCTGGGCCGAGCCAGCCTGCGTGGCTGGGCTTGGCCTAACCAACCCAGCCATGGTCACTGGCCCATGCCAGTGACCAACCTTCCTTTTCAATGCATGCGTAATACTTTACGCGTGCATGAACAGTGTGAAAGGTAATTAAATTACCTTCGCACTGTTCATCATCTTGCTTACCATGCGAGAACAAAAAAAATGAAAAAAACAGAGTGTTGCAGCGTTGGTTTCTTTACGTTTTCTTTTCTTCTTTTACATACTAACAAACATCATCTTATTATGCAGGAAATGAGATGGACATCGAACGTACCTGGTTTTAAGAAGACGAAGATGGCAGTGGCGCTGTGTTATCTGCTTCCATTCAATTTGCTTCCTCTGCTCTCCTTTTTGCTTTCTCAATATTTCTCTGCTCTCTCTTATTTCTTACGTTCTTTTTAATCCGTCTTCTTCTTGCTTTCTCCTCACTGTAACCTCTCCTCCTCTCTGTCTGCTCTCTTTTTGTTTTTTCCTCCTCCCTTCTCCTCACTGTAACCTCTCCTCCTCCCTCTTTTTCTGTCCCCCGCGTTCGGTTCTTCTTCTGGCTTTTATAGCCAGAGGACGAGAGTGTTTTTGGTAAGCCAGCATGCATCACGGTGGCGAGGGTTGTTAGCCGCGACACGCTCCCTTCTTGATTTGGAAACGCCTCCATTATTGCTGCCAACGTCTCCTTCCTTTATTATCACAGAATACCAGCTGTTGTAGATGGTGAAATGGTGGAAACGGCGCCTCTTGGTTTTCTTTTGATTCGGCCATTGAATGTTTTGCAGTTTTGTAATCAAATCCCCGACAAAATTGTAATTGGATCCCTTAATGTTAGCGTCTTTTCTAGTTTGGTCCTTGGTCTCGGATTGTTTCAATTAAGTCCCTAATTGGCCATCAAATTTCAATAACTATGCAATTAAGCCCCTGATTTGGCCAAATCAACTCTTTTAAAATTATAATTGGACCTCAGAACTTTAATTTCATCCAATAAAAGTTTAAATTGACTTAAAAATCTATTTTTCTTGCAATCAAACCCTCCATAAATTCAATTAAACCTTGGATAAAATTTAATTGAGTCCATAAACATCTGATTTTAGACTTTTTTTTCTCAACTTGAATTTTCTTTGTCAACAAGGCTCTTATAATGTCAAATTTCAATTCTTGTATTTCTCTTCAACCAATTCCTAGCCATTTTATGGGAGTTCCAGCATCCTTTTCTCACTCCTATTTTTTTATTCCTTCAGGATATATTTTTTTATATGTATTTTTTTTTGTTCTTTTTCATTTTTTATGGGAAACCCAAAAATAGGTAACAACAATTTTGATATGAACTTAAACCAACAGTCAGATAAAGCAATGTTTGGTTGTTTGTAATATCATTAAATGATCTGGAAAACTTTGTTGGGTAGAATATTTTATAAGAAAATTCTTGTTATTTCTTTTTAGATTTTGTTTTTATAAAATATTTTATATTTTAAAAATTGTGATGATAAAATATTTTACTAAAAATAATTCATTTGTAATATCATTAAATAATCTTACTTATACCATCGTCTCCATTTACATTGTTTTGTTAGTACCACCATTACCTTCTCACTCAACTATCACCTTCATTAATGTTGTTTTCATTGTTCTAACCATCACCTTCTCACTTCATTAATCACTGCTACTCCGCCACTTTTCATAATCACTGCTTCTCCGCCTTCTTCACCACTACCCCCACCACCCCACATCACAATTATCACTTCATCATTATAATTCATAACATATCATCATTGTTCCACTATAACCTTATTTTTCAAATAATTATTTACAAAACATAGTAAAATATTTCTCAAGTAAATGTTTTTACAAAAAAAATCATAAACATGGAAAACAAATTTTCCTAGGATTGCAAATTTGTTATCACTCAAAACTATATTAGTATATTTGCAGTTGTTTTTTAAAGTAATTTTCGTATGAAATACATTAAAATATTATTTTTTTTATTTTTAAAAATTATTTTAAAATTAACATATCAAATCAATCCAAAATATAAAAAAAAAAATAATCTGTACGTTAATAAGATTTTTCCTTAAAACAACCGTTCCTGTCCCATCTGATGTGCATGAGGAACAGTCAAGAAAATGCTTGCGTCTTTTCAATCCTTTTTTTTTTTTTCCCCCACAGAGGAAATGTTTGAATTCAATGTGGAGATGGATTAATTAGCATGTAATAATTAGCAATTCATCGAACCTCTTTGAGACTAAGATCATAGTAAAATTACCAGCAGATTAACGTCTGCAACTGGTTAGAACTTGGAAATAAGATCGGACCCAGAAAAGAATGGCTAGTCCCTGTACTCGATGACTATTTTTTTCTTTTTCCTTTTCATATTTCATGGTTATTTCCATAATCATATAGCATCCTCACTTTAGTTACTTTAGTTACTTTGGTTTGGTATACCATACCTAAATTATTTTTTTAATTAAATGTGTGTTTAATATTGAATGCAAGGCATTTAAAAGTATTTTTTATTTAAAAATATATTAAAATAATTTTTTTAATGTGATCATATCACAACCATTAAAAAACATTAAAAACATTAATACGATATTTTTTTTAAATCAAACATATTTTTAAAATATATCCAAAATAAATAGGGCTTAAATGTTAGATAAATATGAATCACTTGATTCAAACTTCCCAAGAATGATTATTTATTTTCAAATCTTAAATAAGATTCTAGTGGTGTTTAATATTACGATTCAATTACACTTTTTAAAAGTTTTGATTTTTTTTAGTTTTAAATTAATTTTTTATGTATTTGAGATAATTTTGATGTGTTGATATCAAAAATAATTTTTTTAAAAATAATTTTTGTATATTTTTAAATAAAAATATTTTAAAAAATAATTTCTAATACAATTCCATTTACAATAACTTCAATTCTCTTACTTGGAAAAGGATTCTGTTTTCTAATTGAATTATATTTTTTTAATTAGTAAGAGCTCGTTTTTTTTGTGTTTAAAAAATGTTTTTGAAAAAAATTAAAATATTTTTATTTTATCTTTACTTTAAATTAATTTTTTGATATTTTCTGTTTATTTTGATATAATGATATTAAAATTAATTTTTTAAAAATAAATAAATATTTTTTTAATATTTTTAAATAAAAAATATTTTACTATTACATGTAAAACACAGCTACGTAGAGCCTAGAGGGCATTATGTAAAGCGAAAGTATCAATCCATTTATTTGTGTAGATAAATTCCAGAATACTTTTAATTACCAATAATTAATCTGCGGATCGACTCTAAGTATCAATCACTTCGATAGTATCGACTTTGAGTGGAGAGAG
>Ga0325414_1006918_pt1 | contig 12060 bp, 6 predicted proteins | sample PopdelMetagenome_8_FD_206183 | JGI IMG/M metagenome (GOLD analysis project Ga0325414, IMG submission 206183) | Populus deltoides microbial communities from Bellville, Georgia, United States - Leaf-PdKOR-R3 | ecosystem: Host-associated > Plants > Phyllosphere > Phylloplane/Leaf | place: USA... | reverse complement strand
GGGTTATTGAGATGGTGGAGAGGAGGCGTTTGGGGAGGAGGACGCAGAGATTAAGATGGCGGGTGGTGAGGGAGCGAGCTAGGGTTGGGGTCATTTTGATGAAATTAGGGTTTTGGAGCTTACCACTGCAGCTGAGGGGTTTTGGGGGGCTATTTATTAAGATGGATGGGAAATTTTAGATTTGGGCCTGGAGGACTTTGAGTTAGAGAATCTTGGGCTAGGCTTTGGGTCCAGAGGATTTGGGTTGGTGTCTGTTAAAATTCTTTTGGATACTTTATTTGTTAATATGTTGATTCTTCTTCTCTTTCTTTTTTTATTTTTTATTTTAGAATAATGTTGATTTTTCTTAAAATTAAAAGTTTATTTTTTATATATTTTTATAATAATAATAATAATAATAAATGAAGATGGTGAGATTTGAACTCAATTAGGTCATCAAGGCTTAAGGTATTGGATGAGGTTTATAATATAATTTATATTATTCTTTAACAATATAAATGAATATTTTTACTTATTTATTAATGACTATTCTTTACAGGGAAATTATTTAATATGTATAGCATTATTTAATATCTACAAGTTATGTCTATTTTTTTTTACTTTTATTCTTTTTTGTTCTGACGATAGGTTCATAGCTGTCAATGAAATAAATAAATCCAACAAGCATGGTATCAAATTGGTTAATGATGTGGTGTGGATGAGCTTTGTCACGTATATTTAAATTTGTTAATTATGAGAATGAGATCAAATTAAAGCATTGTATTTTTTTTATTATATAATAAAGGTTATTGAGATAAATTATTTTTTTGAACAATTTTAAAAATATATTTTTTACATATGCATTTAGGAAAATTACTTATAAATTTAGGAAGATGTCAAACTCAATTATTTGGACTTGGCTTCACATTGAGCCCAATTACATATGGATATGACAATATACTAAACACAACTCTTTTTTGACCCAGTTGCTCAAGAAGCCCAGACACATATGATTTTGGTAAGATGCCAAACTCAAATCTCTCGAATTCACATGAGGCCCAAATGCGTGTGAGTTCGATAAAATACCAGACCTTATGATAATTGTTTTTCTATATCTCTTATGTGTATAAGAATTTTTTAAGAATCAGTTATATTTTAATTAATATTAATGTTATGATAGAGTTATCCAAATCAATATTAAATATTGTGTATGAATACGGTATAAAAGTTTTCTATAACTCTATTATTTATTTATCGGCACTAATAATGTGTAAAGGTAATTCCTTTCAACATTAATATTGAAGTAAGAAACTTTTAATTTTCTTATTAAAATATTTAAGAGAAAAGAGCTTTCGGCTCTCTAAGCAAAATAACAAAGCTTAAAGTACAAGAGCTATAAACATATATTGAACTGTTCAAGTAAAAAGATTCACGGTCTTTATTTTTTTATTATACATTTTTAAAGCATTTATTACATAAAAATTAAAAGCAAATATTCTTGTTCTTAGAGTTTAATATATTTTTTTTATTACAATTTCTTATTATAAAATTACTGATTTAATTATTGGAGAATCCCTAAACCCTATAAAAAAATATTGTTTTGTGGGAACCGAGACTCATATCATTAATTCTTTGCTCTTCTTGTACCATTGAATGAAATATTAATGCAAACATGTGATTATCCAATTTTTAAATACTCAAACGCTATTTCTAAATATATTGAATTTTGAGAGATCATCAACTATAAAACACACATGGATAAGAACCACAATAACTCAATTTGTTTTACAAAGAGAGTAACCGTCTAAAAGGTTGCGGTGTGTTTATATGATTTTTAACAAAATTTAGCAATTATTTTTATGGTATATAACTACTATCTCAAATATAGTAAATTTAGTTCTTTAAACATATATAAATGTCACCATTTACATGTATCAGTATTTTTTGCGCAATTTACCCTGTTTATTTTTGCATTTCAAAAGCATTTTAAAAAAAAATTAAATTTTTATTTTATTTTTTTCTTTGCTTCAAATTAATGTTTTTTTGGTGTTTTTAGATCATTTTGATACGCCGATATGAAAAATAATTTTAAAAAAATAAAAAAATATATTATTTTGATACATTTTTAAGTGAAAAACACTTTAAAAAGTAACCGCAACCACACTCCCAAACAGAAGAGTGTGATTAAGCTGAACTTTTTTAAATTTTTGATTTTTTTTAAATTTTAAATTAATATTTTTAATATTTTTTATTGTTTTAATATACTAATATTATAAATTAAAAAAATATAAAAAAAACATATTATTTTAATATATTTTTAATTTGAAAACAACTTCTACAACGACAAAACTTTTTCCCATCACCATGTATTTGAATGGAAAAGAAGAAATGATTGTTGATGTCATTGTTGATGTCATACGTGCGAACCTTTGTCATATTTTCAAAGTTGAGAGTATGAACATTATCCCGAGAATATCATATCAATAAAATAATTATTTTATTTTATTCAAACCTTTTCTTTTAATTAGCTTTTTTTTTTTTATCTGTCTCGATCTAACTTTTCCTCTATCAGATGACTGATTTAATTATTATCCATGAACCTGAATAATGAATGAAATGTTAATGATGTGTTCAGGATTGTGATAATATTTATTTTTAAAATTTTTTTATTTAGAAATATATTAAAATAATAGTTTTTTATATTTTAAAATTATTTTTAATACTAGCAAAACAAATCAATTTAAAATATAAAAAATTAAATTAATTTTTTTTTAAATATTTTAAAATACAAAAACACTCAGAGTTGGAAATTCAAAACCATCGAGTTTACGTTAAGCAATCATTTTGACAAATACCAATATTCAAATTAGCAATTTTGTTTGGTCCCCATTTTCTTCATCTCTTTTCCTTCTTCACTGCACGTTCTTGTCAAGAGAGGCTTACGTGTGTGTATGTATTTTAGACATGAATGAGCAATGCTTATCTCTTACACTACCAAGCAAGTTGGTGGAAACTTCTGAAACGAGGTAAGATTCTACGTTGTCTGTAACGGAGCATGACATGAAATGCGGTCACCTCTGAAACATGCATCAGCATGGTTTAATTTCCTCGTCAAATTAACTTTTTTTATTCTAAGTAATTTATTTTCTATAAATTTCAATTTTTGTTGTTTTCTCAAAATAAGGTAAGAGGGTAATGCGCTTTCCTGTATTGATAGAAGAACTTAGAAAATATTTTAGAGTGTAAATGTTAGAAATAGTAGCTCTAATGGACAAACTAACGAAATAATGTTTTCCTTCTCTCATCAATTAATTTATTTGTTTGTGTTCGAAAGTTCCTTTTCTTCCCTCTGTTTGTTTATAGCTGTCGATGACATTGACGAGGATTTGAAGGCTTTTAATTGCAATTTGAGTAGAGGGATTGACAGCTTATTTGGGTCTTTCGAAGGTGTTGCTCTCGATTTATATTTATATTTTTTAAGAAAGAAATTTTGTATTATTTTGCTATTCATATATACATTTTTATCCCACCGACAAAAATCTTGGTTCCAGATCGAGTCCTTCTAACGTTGTCTCTGGACAAAAAACGAAGGCATCACAGTTTTACATGGATTTGATGACGCCCTGGGCCGTATATCAAATCAAATGATCACGACTTAAGTTTTGAGGAACTTTAGAGAAGCGCCATGCACAACACTGTATAATTTGAAATATTCTGTAAGAAAAGGAAAAAAAACACTAAATGGAAAGGCAATTCATTGGAATATTCTAAAGATAATATGAAAATTAACGCTTTCTTTTTAGGGTTCTTGAAATTTGTTAAGAGTCTCTATCGTGCATAATTTCTTCATTGCATGCCCACCATTCGATGAACCCATTCTTGTCCTGGAAGCTTATGTACTAGAGCATTACAACTCAGCAAGAGTTCAAGAAATCTACCAACGCAATTCATTAATCACAGGCACAGAACTTTCTACGATCGCAAATATAGATTGGGCACAAGCTGCATGTTTGACGCAAGGTTATGCTATTGATCTCAACGTGTGATGAAATACCAAGTCAGTCAACTAATAATCTGTAAAGATTTCTGCCCAATCACAACTTATATACTTTAGCTTTGTATATATATATATAACGTGCCATTTCATCCACCTAAACTTTTTAACTTTTGAATTTGTAAAGGAATTTCTAACCCTATGATCAGTAGGTGTCTGTATTCACTGGAGAATACCGAGTCTTAATCAGCTAGATACTTTTCTTCTTTGTCTGCTGTTCATGTAAAGCGAGAAGGAAACCAATTAAGTAGCGCATGCTATATAGGTTTAATTACAGTATTCATGCTTTAAAAATTCCTTCTTTGATGCTATAAGATTCCTTCTTTGATGAGAAGACTCTTTATGGAGTATTTTCACAAATCACATGTCACGTCAACTCACAGCATTTTCAAAGTAATAAAGTGGAGATCAGTGTCGCACCCTCGCAGCATCGCGGCGATCATCGGTTTATTTCAGGGTCTTTTTTGTGTAGGAGTCGCCACCTAATATTATGGTCACTAGGAAACCTAACTAGTCTTTCAGAGATTCTAAGGCAAGGGACTGGTTGCGTAAAGGGAAGGTATTAGCACCCTTAGTACGCCTTACCTAAGGTAAGCTGCTTAGTGTTTGGTTTGTCTTGTAATTGCTATGGTGTTGGTGTTTTTCTAATCCTATCAGTTTTCTAGGTTTTGATTCAAACTAAATTTATTAGGATAGAAATCCAAGAAAGTTCCATGTGCTTTAAAAACTCATTTTTCCCTTAGTTTTTCAAAAGTTTGCGACTCGTAAATCGCAAAGAGGAGGGACAAAAATTTAGAAATCTATGGTGCTTAAAAAAACCTATTTTTTTATCTTAGTGTTTTATACTCTCACGGCTCTTAAACCGTGGAGTAAAAAAAATTAAAATATCCTCGATTATAATCAAGGCTTCTTTCAAGGATTTGTGCGGATTTATTATTCATAGAAAATTATTTTGGATATTTACCACTCCAGGTTTCTTTATCCAAATATTAACAATGAATAATAACAAATTATTTCCAATAATATTTTGGATATTCATCCTTTAAGGATTTCTTTATCCAAACATTAGCGGTGAATAATAGATGAATTTCCCCCCTCAAAAGAAGATTTTTATATTTTTTGGAATATTGGCCAATACCCTTTGGAGTTTTACAAACATGTTGTAAAATCTAGAAATGCAAGAAAATAATTTTTGTTGTGTTTAAGAAATCCATGCGAAAACACATTTTCGAAACTTCCAATATTTTTTGTATATATATAAAAAAAGAACGTTCAAAACATGTTAGGGTATTGGCCATATGCAACACACAAGAAAACATTTTTTTAAAAAAAAAACCACAAGCATCGCAACTAAATACAAGAATCGCAATTAAAGGTAACCAATCGTCACATATATTCTAAAATTTACAAGAAAGCTTAAAGCAATTAAAAAAAATCATAACTGGAGAGAAATAAAACCGAATTTAGTGACAGTGTTCATCCCCATAAACCCATTTTAGTGACAGTGTTCATACCCACAAATCCCTTTCTTTGACAAAACTAAAACCTGCTTTAAATCCCCCATGCAGACAGCAAGAAAGAAAGAAAGAAAGAAAAAAGCATGCTCTATTCATGTATATAGAAAAAACAAAACCATGGCCGGCTAATCTCTCAAGAAGCAGGAAAAAAACGAACATAAAAGGGAGCTGATGATGAAGAAACAACAGCCCTCCTCCCACGATTCCTTATGAACCAGAAAGAAAAAACGAAACAAGGAACCCGCAACTCTAACACAAAAAAAAATCTAAACTCACAGCCACGGGAAGAAACAGAAGACAAGCCTTCATTTTATGGCAGAAAGGAAATAGAAAACGAAAGTGAAAAGCCAGAAGACAAAACAGTTGTTTAAACATCAAAACAAATACTTGCAGGTCCCGCTGAAATGGTTTACTGCAACAACTAAAATAAAAACCAAGCGCACGTTGCTTTCAAAGTTTATAGCAAAACCCCCTCTCTGTCTTGTCTTTTTTTCTCCTCTTCCCTCACAGTAACTCAAGAATGTAAGAAAGAAACTCTCTCTGTTTTTCTGCGTTTTTTTTCTACTGCCTCTCTCTTGCGTTTTTCTTGTCTTTCTTTTCCTATCCTCTCTCCCGTTCTCTCCTTTTCTCTTATTTTTCTGCTCCTTTTTTTTTGCTATTTTTGTGCTCTCTCTCTGCCGCCTTTTTATGCTCTTTCTTTGTGCGTTTTTCCCCCTCACTTTAGGTCAGCAGCCGAGGCTTCTATATAGCCTATACAGGGCTTTACTTAGGAAACAAATATTACATTAACTCTAGGGTGCATTCTCGGTTGAGCAGAAATAGGAAACCAGAATGTTTGATTCTAATTTTGTGATCAGCACTGATTTCTTTCCTAGTTAGAGGATGGTGTGGCTTCTTTCCTTCCATAGGGCCAACTACTCCCTTTCAAATGAGTGAATAAAAACTTGGTCTCAAGCTCTCCAATCAGCAAGACAAACATGGAAACCAGCAAGAAATTTGCAGAGAAAAAAAAAGGAAAGAAATCAGATGGAGGGTGCAGCTGCAAAGTCTCATTTTCCTTATTCGGTGTGGAAAAAATCCTGTCATTTATGATGATCCAGCCCCCTCTCCAGCTTTTAATATCCTTCTTCAATTCAATCCCTCATTTTAACAATTTTCGATTCAGTCCTTGGTCCAAAAAAAATCCTTCGAATCAGCCCCGCGAACTTGGGCTATATCCTTCCCGCGGCAGAATTTTCTGCCCTCATGTTAGATATTCAAATGGGAATATCTTGAGCTTCTGATATCGAAATCAAGTGATTCAAAAGTCCAAATTCATCTACGCGTCTAGGACTAAAACTTTGATGAAGAAGTCAAAGTGAGATAAAATCTTTTTACAGAACAGAAACTGGCAGTAATCTAGTTGGTCAAAATGAATCTTCGGGTCTAACTCAAAAACTGACGAATGCCGAGAATCCTGATATGATTGAGAGTATGAACTAAGAACGAAAATCATAAAAACTAGGCCAAAAATAGAGTTTCTTTAGTGCAGACTCGGGTCAATATCCTTCTCGCGGTAGAATTCTCTGCCTTCACGTTAGATATTCAAACGGGAACATCTTAGGCCTCTGATATCGAAATCAAGTGATTCAAAAGCCCAAATTCATCTACACGTCTAGGATTACAACTTTGAAGAGGGAGTTGAAGTGAGATAAAATCTTTTTACATAACAGAAACTGATAGTAATCTAGTTGGTCAAAAAGATTCTTGATCTGACAATACTGAGCATCCAAATCTGACTGAGAATCTGCTCTAAGAACAATGATCCCTAGGACCTAATAAAGGTGTATGTCAGTTTTTCAACATGTAATGAGTTATAGAATATACCTAGGATGGTCAGATATCATACGAAACTGGGTCAGAATCAGAGCCTAAGTTGGAACAAAAATTACGACAGCAGCAGAACTATTTTTTAGTGCAAATTCTGAGGGATTTATTCAACCTTAAAGACCAGATAAAAAAAGAACGAATTTAGCATTATGAAGACTCTTGATCAACCTAAAAGAACCTGATGATTTTGGTAGTAAAGGGGAAGTATAAAAAGAGTAGAAAACAACTCAAAAAAGGTTTCAAAAAAACAAAATATTTCTTTCTGTGCTTTTATCAATCTTCTGGCAAATATGAGCTAAACTCCTACACTCTGTTCAAAAGAGGTATACATCGTCTCCAGTACGTGGGGTCTAAAATTGAGTAACAACAATCAATATACAGTTACAAATGTTAATTACAGTAGGGATGCTTCTTGAGTTCAAAGAATGGAGAGGAAGAGGAGCTCAGAACATTGAAATTTGTCGTGAATGAAACAACCTAATACCTGCAAAATGGTTTAAGTTAATACATGTTTTACACAACCAGGGCCATCATTAATTAACAGCTCAGAATCAGGAGAGATTGAAGAGCTCACTCACAGTAATTCACCAAAATGGACAGCATTTTTTCTATAAAAAAATTAGAGGAAAATGTTCAGCCCCTCTCTCCCTTTCTCTTAAATTTTGTTCGAGAGCCTGAGGTCCAAAGATGTACTCTAATTTGCAAGCATTTAGAAATTGAGGTGAAAGATAAAACAACATGATAATACAAGAATAAAAAATAAAAATACATGTAGCTAAGAGAGAGAGAGAGAGAGTTTTTGGGGCAAGCCCATATAACACGTGCCCAGGTTACTTGGACCGAGCCCAAGCAACTTGATTGGCGGGCTAAATTTCTTTCTCTTTCTATTTATTTTTTTATTTTTTACAATTTTTTTGAAATAATAATTAAAAGCATAAGAATCAAATTTAATATAAAAATCAAATATGATTAAATGCTAAAAGGTGAAATTGAAAAAAAAAATCAATAAAAAAAATAAAAAAATAATCAAAAGAATAAAAACTAGAATTAAAATAAAAAACAATTAGAGGACAACTTCTGATTTTGGCTAATTTAGCACGATTCTTGATAAGAGTAGAGAAAAGAAGGGGGGATTCAATCATAACCGAACCACCACGAAACACCATACATGCACCGCTTCATAGGATTTGTTGCAACTCAACACTTCAACTAACATGGAGGTTGGTTATTTTTTATTGGCATCGCACCCGCCACTTGAAAAGCGTTGGCCCCTTTCACATGTTGACATATATCACACATGTGCTAATAATTTTTTATTTTTTTAGTAATGTTTTACATTTTAAAAGTACTGAATTTCTCTTACCTTTATTTGACAATGATAAAAAAAAATCAAGATTAAATAACAAAAAAAACCTTGGACTTGAGCCTAAGAAAATTATATTTCAAGGATAATCTAGGTATTTTAATTTTCAAATTAAATTGAAATTCCGATAAAGTTCTTAGAGACAGGTTAGGTGAGTATTTTGTTTTTAAGAGCTAAAATTATTTGATTTTGTTTTATAAGAGTAAAATTATCATTTTATTGTGTGAATCTTCCGTGAAACATGAATGTATGTATAATTAAATACTAATATGTTTTAGTTTAATGTGACTTAATAACAACGTAACCATGAGGATTGTGACCTAAATGTCCTTTCTGCAGTGCCTTCATTTGACGGCAATTGTCTACTAGTTCATCTAGAAGTTTGGTAAGATATTCCTCTAGTCATAGAGCAAAACGTCAAATATGAATGCAATGGAAGTCAATTTTCTTCTAGCGAGAATTCCAACCCTTTATTCTAATTCCCTCCTTTCTCGTTTTCGATAGATCAAAGATTTCTCATTCTTTTTGAGGTTCGATACATTACAGAATCTATATTCTCTTCTTCCTCACTGGTAGATGGTGAATTTGTCCAGTTTTACTAGAAGGGAAGTGCTCATCGAAGATGGTGTGGATGGTGCTAAGATTAGTCAAGGTTTCGTGAGATGGTCGGAGCCTGTTAAAGAATCATCTTAACCCAATAATTTAAGTTATTAGATAAGATTTTAAGATATGATTTATATTATTCTCTAACACACTTACTCAAGTGAAAGTTTTTTAGGTTTGAAACTTATATATATCCATACTAACTTGTGTTTAATTTTTTATCAAATAAATAAAAAAGATTAGATTTGAACTCGTGACCATTTAGTCATTAAGGCTCTGATATCATAATAAAAAACTATCTCAATCCAATAGTTTAAGTTGTTAGGTAAATTATCAAAGATATGATTTATATTATGCTCCGACGTAGTGATTTCTAAACATAATTAAAGATAATGATTTTGCTATTTTCACAATACAAACCATAAATATTTTATATTGTCACAGCCCATTTTTAAACTCGTCGTCCTCGTGGAAGGTTTGACCATTTAAATTTAGGATTTCATGAGAAAAGATAGATGGCAACAAGGTTGTCAATTCCGTTCCGCTTCGCTCGGAATGGCCGAAACGTTCCATACCAATTCAAAAAACAAAACAAAACGGAACAAATTTCATCTCATTTTAAATCTCGGTCCGTTCCGGATTTTTCAGCTAAATTCCATCCGGAACGTTCCTGTTTCATTCCACATGTTCCATTCCGCTCTTGAAAAGCCATTGAATCAAATTGAACCTTGTTCAATTTAATTAATTAAATCACTCAATTATAAAAAATTCTTTTTCATTACAATTTTCAATAACAATGATATTAATAATAATATTGAAAATTATTATTACTATTTTCATTAACAATGATATTAATTTTTTAAAATTAGATTTATCACTAATATATATGGTTTATATTCATGTTGTTTTTTTTTTTCATGTTTATACTTTATAGGAATTTGAGCAAAACAAAGGATGCTTTAAATTCCATTAGCCTTGATAACATTAACCTAACTTTATATTTAAAATATCTATGTTAAAACATTTTACTTTTATAATATTTTGATATTTTGTTTAAGTTGAATTGCTTTAAATTAAAGATTTATTTAATGTTAACTATTTAGAAATATTTTAAAATTTAAAATTATATTTGTTTAGCATTGTGTTTGTATTGCATAATTTATAAATAATTTATCTTGAATTTAAATTAATTATATATATATAAACAGTACAATCTCAAAATAATACGTCAAAACATTTTAAAACTAAAATATTTTATTTTAATTAAAAAACAAAACACCCACCAAATCAGAATTCAGAACCGGCAAAGCTGTGGAAAACGCAAGCATTACGCCCACATAACGAGGAGCTAGCCTAGTTGTATCATAATATTAGTATTTCTTCAGGAATTATGGCAGCAAAGTAATGGAGAATGGGTCCTACTCAGGCCAACTAGAGAAGAGCCGCAAACACTCGGTTGACCGAACCCAGTGACAAAAGAGTGAAGATGATATTTAGGACTTACAAGCCATCAGGTTGGAATCAAATTTTACTATATGATCATGGATATTTAAATATATTCCCATCTCCATCAAATCAGGTTGAATGTAGGATTTAATTTCTTCACCTACCCAATTTAAAATAAATCTGAACTTAAAAAAACAAACTATATTTTCATTCATGGAGTATAAAACTATAAAATAGAGTCTAAACTTTAAATTCATGTGTGAAATCATAAAAATTCACATACTATATTATAAAATAAAATTATAATTTCATAAAATAAAAACGAGTTAAAAAAGCGAGTGGAACCCGATTGGACGAATCCTTCACCCGCCTCTGCATCTAACTCTAGTCAAACTATACTGGATTTTATACGCTTCTAATCCAACCAGATAAAATCCCATTCAAACATATCATATTATACTGCTGGTCAATTATATTCTTTCAAAGCTATTTTATTTGCTTCTCTTTTTTTTTTCTCAACTCTTTTTCAACCATCTGTTCATATATATATATATATATATATATATATATATTTCTTCTTCTTACTTTTTTAATTAGAAATTGTTGTAGGTTACTACCCAGGTAAGGAATTACTTACTCTTAAGGTCAAGTAATAGACTAAATAGAATGGATGAAAGGATTAATTTTCAACAGAGATGAATTGAAGGTGTGAAGGAAGATTGTTGTTTTGTCAGTTTCTTGGGATCCTTAATGTTGATATTGTGGATGAACTGGAGATCAGGTTTGAGACGACAACAAGATTGACGACTGGAAAGTGAGAACACAAAATGATTTTTTTTTATATTTGTAAGTAAAGTCTACAAGGACTCCAAATGAAGAAAAAAGAGGTTTCCTTTCCTGAAATTCGAGAGTCCATTACATTACTTAGTCGTCTATGAAGGGTAGAAACCTATGACTTTTGCTCCCTTCTCTTTTACTACAAGTGTAAAGGAAATGTCCTAAACTCTCGACTAAAAGTTGAAGCTCCCATGTCGTTTATTGGCTTGTCGTTCCTGTAGCAGGTTAACTAGGTTAAGGCAGGTGTCTTAAACCTTGATGAATGAATTCGGACTCCTCCCTTCTCAAATCAAAACAACAACAACAATAAAAAATCAATTTACTTCTATAACTTAAGATATATATATATATATATATATATATATATATATATATATATATATATATATATA
>Ga0325414_1006916_pt1 | contig 12063 bp, 6 predicted proteins | sample PopdelMetagenome_8_FD_206183 | JGI IMG/M metagenome (GOLD analysis project Ga0325414, IMG submission 206183) | Populus deltoides microbial communities from Bellville, Georgia, United States - Leaf-PdKOR-R3 | ecosystem: Host-associated > Plants > Phyllosphere > Phylloplane/Leaf | place: USA... | reverse complement strand
GGTAGCCAAAAATATGACATTTGAAATGCCTAGCAAGCGTGGTTTTACAATGAAAATTAACTCATATCTCTACTATCCAGTTCAAGGACTGCAATATGACATTTCCAAGAATTATACATAGTTTTTTTTATAACTTTTACTTACAATATATAGTTGAAAACTAGTTATATACCCGCAAGTTAGGTAGTTTTGAAAATCTATTTTTTCTTATACATACAGTTTTTTGCTAATTTGTTTTTTTATTAGTGGCATGCTTTTTCAATTGACACTAAAGGCAATTAAAATATTTTTTTATTTTATCAAAATTCAAATAGGAATTTTTTAAATAGAAAAAAAAACCCTAATTAATTCCTTAATATCAATTAAATTAAAGATTGAAAACAATTTTTATATTTGGTGATGAAAGGTTTAAGTGTAAAAACGATATTCTAAGCTATCGTTAAAAAGCTTAACGATTTTTAATTATCTTGTTCTTTTAACTTGAAAGTTAAATCAATAAAATTCATTTATTTTGCTTCATTCTTTAATCAAATCAACAATTACGAATGGAAAAAACAAAAAAAAAAACATGCTTACCATAGAAACTATTTAAAAAGCTTGAATGAAAACAATAGCTATATACATATCAAATTCAGATAAAACAAGTATTTGAATGTCCAGAAAAAAAGTTGGAAATATCTCTTATTAGAATCTAAAACAATAATGGAATAAAACTTCTCTAAACCGAAAGTTAAAATTTAGTTCATAACTACTGAAAATTAAAAAAAATCATAGAAAAAATATATCATAAAAAAAATATTTATACTATGCGTATCACATAACCTTAGGATCTTTTATATTTGAAACACTTTAGACAAGCCTCTAATGAGAGGTCCAACCTTAGTGGTCTTAGACTTTAAATAACGGATGCGAGAACAAGAGAGGAAGCAAAAGTAACAAGTTATATGTCATAGCAGTATCTTAACAACAATTGAATATCTTAATCATGATAAGCTCTCTAACAGATAATTTAACAATTTTTTATATATACAGGTAAACTCAGGAATTAATTACTTGGTTTAAAAAGGCAAGATGTAGTGAATTTGATCTTTATTCGAGTCCCACCAAATTAAACTATTGAACTTGAGTCTTATAAGAGGCGATTATGAGTTTTAGCTCAATTTTAGGCTTGACTCTAACAATCCCTCAAGAAAAAGTTTGTATGGCGCAATATCCTCGTCACCCATCACTTGAAAGGTCACTTCATATCCAATCCTTGTTTTTAATCTTTAGTTTTATATAAATATTTATTTTTTAGTTATGCAGGAATAAAGAAACATAGAATTCACTTGAGAAAGCTTGATTTTTACTGTCAAAGCTCAGTCAGAAATGAAGAACTTGAACAGAATCCATGATGGATATAGTCTTCAGCAAGAAATGGATGCATGAGAAATGAGGTATCATACTTGTATGGTTTGCTTTCAAAAGCTCTTCAGTTCAATTAATTTCAAAAGAAAGCCTCGACTACTCAAAACCTAGCTTCAATGATGCGAATCCATGTTTATATATATATATAGGATCTTCTTTACATCCTCTAATGCAAGTATAAATTCATGTTGGTTAGCTTTCTCTCATATCTATAAAAGTCTAGATGGGAAATGTAGATAAAGGTAATGGATTAAATTAATTAGAGTCTTGCCTCTAAGAAGGATTCGAGGGTAGTTAAAGGGAAATGTATTTATGTTTTGACTCAGGTAACCAATTCTTGGAGAATTAAATATTATATCCATATTTTCCTATCCAAACATGATTAGAATAAATTAATTTATGCTTGAGGGAAACTCTAGTCAACGATCCAAACACCATTATTGGAAAACCTTGGAGGGTAAGTCAAGTCACTCAAAAAAAAAAAAAAAATCCCACACATAAATAAAAAAAAAGAGAGAGGAAATCTCCCTCTCTCATCTCCCCTGTTCTCTTTCCTCTTGTTCTCTTTTTTTCTTGTTAGTGTATATGTTTTGTATTTAATCAATTGATTTCATATGATACTAATTTTATTTATATAAGAAAAATATTTATTATTAATAAAAACATTATTTATTTTTGACATCTATTTATGATTGATTAATGAGTCTAGAGTAAAAATAAATTCTTTGAGATAAAAATGATTTACAAAGAAATTTATAAAGTAATTATAATTATGAGGATTTTGAAAAACTAAAATAGCCTAAGAGGGGGGCTGAATTAGTACTTTATCTAAAATTATGGCACTTTAAAAAATCAATCTTTAATTACTTCATGAATGCCAAAATCACAAAAAAAAAATATTCAAGAAAAACTTGTCTTTTCAGCTTTAGCAATAACAATAATACACAATTAATTTAATCTCAAGTAAATTGAGATAAAGAGAGAGAGACAAAGAGAGAAATATCAATTTTTATAGTGGTTTGGATAATTATCTACTTTACTCCTTTAAATTTTGTTCAAATATTCAATATCATTCACGATCTTCTTAGCAGGTAAGACTAAACCTTTATATAATCTTTTTCGTATATCAAATATTGAAAACCTTTTCCAATTATTTTTTGAGTTCAGTACCCTTTTATGCGCTCAAGATCAAGCTCAATACTTTTATGGCCTAGGATAAAACCTTACACAATCTTTTTTCGAGCTCAAGATTCAACCCGATCTTTTATGGGCTCAAGTTCAAACCCAACCTTTTTACGATCTTATGATCAAATATATCTCAATCTTTTTACAGGATCAAGATTGAACTCAATCCTTTTATGAGCTAAGAATCAAACATATCATCACTCAATGACTCTCAACCAAAGATTACTCAAGTGGTTTCAAGTGTCACTTACACTTTTATAATAATTATAAATCTCATAAAAGTTATCTCACTTCACAAAAGAAGATTAAAATATTAAGTTCAAGTCCTTGTGGAAATGTAATCTAACTCACAATGAAGAAAGAGGGATTTTGATGCAATTAAGATTCAAAGTTTTTTCAAGAGAATAAGAGAATAATCAAAGCATCAAGATGTAAGAATATAAAATTAAAGAGTTCAGAGTGATCTTTCATGAAAAACAATTGGGTATTTATAGGAAAAACTCAAAACCAGTCATTAGTCACATGGAATAAAAAGGAATAAGAATTTTTGTTTTTCCAAGTGATCTCTACCATTGTTAGAAATGACTTAGGGGAATTTTAAGAGAAAAAGAGTTGTTATAAGAAAAATAAGAGTATTTAGTGCATTTCTCTCAAAATTACAAGTTTACCACTTTAGCTAATAATAAATAAAGGTGCAAAAATTCATGTGATAAGATTTTTAACTACAATTGGACAATAAAATATTTTATAGTGAAAGAGCACATAATAAATATCATGATTTACATTTAAGTGAAAATACCAAAAATATATAGAGAAATCACTTATATCTATGAAAAAACTCACATGATTGTTATATAAGTGATCCTTATGCTTGTGATCATTAAGTTATCTTATATAGAGAATATTATGTTTTGACCATGATTACACATTAACTTTATCAAAGGTAACAAATGAGCAAATATTAAGTATAATATGAACTATATAAAAGTATATGAATGATCAAGAAAACATTCATCATCCTAAGTGAGTTAGGAAAAGTGTTCCACGTATTCGCAAATAATATTGATTATGAAATTCTAATGTAAGGTCGAATGAAATTTGAAAAAGGACTTCAAATTTTATTGAAAGAATTAATGATTATGGTGTTGAGAACAAATATAATTTGACAGAGCAAACATACTACATACTTAAATGTCTAAATTGAAACATTCTTGATGAAAAGATATGAAAGACATTAGAAAATAGGTCACTCAGAAGTTAATTCAAACTACATTTGACTTTTCTAATATTTAGGGGATTATAACATATTGCTAAAAGCTATACATGATCTTCAAATATAAAATAATTAATTTTTTGAATTGATAATTAATAAGTTAAATTATTTAATTATATTTTATTTAGGATTATGATTTATATTTGAGTCAACATATTAGAAACCTAATGAGTCAAATATATTAAAAAAATATTGGTAATAAATTAAAATAGAATGATTAATAAAACAGAATGTGATTATAAACAAGTTTTATAAATTAACGACTACAATGTAATTAATACATAAAATTACAATTATCTTGAAATAATTTATATATTTTTATAATGGACAAAGTAATATTTTTCTATTAATAGGGTTATCATTGTATAAATTTATAAAATTATCTTGAAATAATTTATGCGATATTTTTTCAATGGACAAAGTGATATTTTCTATTAATAGGGTTATCATTGTAATATTTTTAAAATTATCTTATCTTGAAATAATTTATGCGATATTTTTATAATGGACAAAGTAATATTTTTCTATTAATAGGGTTATCATTGTATAAATTTATAAAATTATCTTGAAATAATTTATGCGATATTTTTTCAATGGACAAAGTGATATTTTCTATTAATAGGGTTATCATGTTTTCTCTATAAATAGAATGTTATTTTTTTTTAATGATAAAGTGATAAAATATACACACTTTACATATCAGATACACCTATACAAATAGCTAAAGTAGAGAATACAAAGAGCTAGCAACTCAGCCATAACAATCCTTCTCATTTAAAAGGGTTTTAAGAGATATCTTATCTAGTGATTCATATGAATTACTATTAGAAACTAGAAAATTAGACTACTTATAGTTTGTGATAACTCAGTCTTAAAGACTTCTTCTAACCCTAGAAAGAATAAATTATTATTAGGTAATCTTCACACAAATCCTAAACGACCTTTAATTATCTAATGGGATCCTTGAAACTCTCAAAAAAATTTAAAACTATTACTTATGATCAATTTATAAGTTTTGGGAAACACAACACTTCTTTAACCACATTGAAGCTTCACTCAATAATACAACCTCGATAGCAATAACATAGATTATGATTGGATCAATGGGAACAATCACCCATACTACTGGAGCTAGAAGGCCTCAATCTCCTCTATTGGTTGACATGATGAAAGTTAATCAAGGGCAAGACGATGGATTTGTTAGTTTATATAATTTTGAAATTTTTTAGAAATTAAATAAATTGTTAGAAAAAATAATATCTTAGTTGATTCCTCGTATTTTTATGGGTTTTTTTTTTACTTAGGAAACAATGAGAATAAGGATTTGTCATAAATAAGATCAACTGGTTTGTGACTATATATTATTGATGTGTATTTGTAGGTTGTTAAATTGTGAGTAGTCTCTCGCATAGAGAATGTGCTGCTGGATTTTTTTTTAAATAGAAATATTATTACCTTTTTTAATCCTTTAATTTGTGTCAATGCCAAAAGGAAACTTAGTTATGCATCATACAGACATGAGCGCTGCTAGTTCTTCTAGCAGCACTTTAATGACTATGAGTCGTAAGGTGCCAACTATGAATAGGCATCTAAGGCATAAATAGCCTCTTTCAACACATGCTTATCAAGTGCGATGCCACCTTACTAAAAGGGGCCCGTTCAGAGTAGGATGTATACATTGGGAAGTACATTGCCTAGTAGAAGTCTGATCATTCAATTTAAATTTGTTTTCCTTTCCTGCACCATTAAAAAACAAAGAACATTTAATAATTTTTTAAAAATAAATTTTAATTAACGAATTGAATTTTTTATTTTCAAATGTTGAGTTTGCCCACATGATAACATCAGCGATGAAATCATCAATGGAAGTGCTATTTTTTCAATAGAGTCAGGTTTCCAAAAATTCTAAATTGAGGTGCAAAACCTGATTTTGTCCCTGAGTGGCCAACACAGCCTGAGTGATGGGTTGCACTTGGTTAATGAGTTGTTGGAAGTGTAAATGGGTAAAAGTAATTGCAGTAACAAGCAGATCCATCAAGCATTCTAACCCAAATGTTTATGGTTGTATGCCATGAAATGACTTGGAAATGTCATTAGAAAGAAATTGATGCCTTTTTTTTTATTAGTTCCCCATAGATGACACCATTAATAGGAACCTAAAAAATCCAAGTAGCTTGAGAACAAGACTTATATATATATTAGATAATTGGTTAATCTCATGGTTATGGTAATATGATCCATTCTTTCTTATCAAGGTGGCTGGTGCATGATACTTGCAAAAAGTCACCTTTGGTGAATTTGGGGACTCTTTGATGCTTAACTAAATATTTTTTTTAGAGAAAATACAATGATATTTTAGAGAGAGACTCTGAAAATAAATATGCAATAGAGAATGAAGATTAAGAACTTGGTGTTTAAATGATTTATGATGTATTTATAGCCTATGAGTCTTGTTTCTTTAAGTAGATAAAAGGCTAAAGTGTAATTTTACCCTGATAGTTCTAATGAGAAAAAATAATCCTGACATGCATTAATAAGGGATAAATATCACTTACATAAATATTAATATTAATGGAAATAAGATGGACCTTGAGAGGACTTTTATACATTATCCCTTACACAACATTAATGTCGATAGAAATATGATGGTCCCTTAACGATTTTTATACACCTAAGAGTGTAGGGAGAGTCAGATATAAAATGTAGTTAAGCCCATGGGGTTTGGGCTCTTCCCCTAAACTAAACCCATGGCATTAGGCTCTCCCTAAAGATGAGCTCATGAGAGCTGGGCTCTTCCCTAAAGCTAAACCCACGAGGGTCAGACTCTTCTTTTTTACTGTACGCATGACATTGAGCTTTTTTCCGAGGCTGAACCTATGAAGGCTAGGCTCTTTCTCTAGGCTAAGCCCATGAGAGATGGGAAGGGGCATGTTGCCTGAGACTGTGGATTTTTAGGCCTTTGAGGGATATTTTAGTCATGTTAAATTTGGGTTTATCATAATTCATAATTAAAGTAAAGTATTGAAAGAACAAAAATGAATAAAAAATCATAGATCCAAAATAAGCATGGATCCTACTGACATTCTTAGGCTATAAATAAATAAAAAAACCTAAAAAATATAAACCACTTGATTTATGATATTTAAGGAAGAAATAGAAAGACAAAAGTTATTAATGAATGTAAAACCATAGATACCACTCTCTCCCTCCCATAAAAAGAATCTTTTTTTTTCTTTATTTAGATATTTCAAAACATACATCTCATATAAAAAAGTTAAAGAATTATGTATCAAATTTTACTACTTTACCCCTCTTTAAAATTAATTTACATTTTTAATTACATTTAATTTTAAAAAGACAATACAATAATACAATAAAAATATATATATGATTCAACATAATATTTAAAGATCAATATTCAAAATAGAATTTGAGGTTGTATTTAGAAACATTAAAAGAAAATGGTCAAATTTAACACACCAAAATAAAATAGACCCCATTTTTCTTTTGGTGCTAAAAACCTTAATTTGTTCTCTAAAGTTTTAGTTTATGTATTTATTGGTTCCCAAATGTTTTATCATTTTATATTTTGATCCCTAAATGTATTTTTGTTTTGTTTCAACTTATGAATGTTGAGAGAGAAGAGAGAAAGCCATCAAAATATATTGAGGAGAGAGAAAGTGCTCAAATAGCCACATCTGGCCACTAAAAAATAGCTAATCTTGATGTCAATGGGTTCTTTAATCTGCAGTGAAATACCAATTATGCCCTTCGCAAACAAAACCATTAAACTAGTTATTAGGGGTAATTCTGTAATTTCACAAGGGTACATGGTAATTACTAGATTAAAAAGGGGAAATTAAATATTTTTACTTTTATATTACACGATAAAAGGACTATTATACCCTTTAATTCATAATTTTCTAAAGTTGACGTGCATGGGAATTTTTGTATTTTCTATTTTTTAAATATAGCAAACAAACTTAAAAACCCTTAAAAGTAGAATTTTCTTTAACTTACATCTAGGGGCATTTTTGTATTTTTATTAGGGTTTATTATTATTATTATTATTATTATTATTATTATTATTATTATTATTATTATTATTATTATTATCATCATCGGTTTGCTAGAGGGAAACTTTGTAATTGTAGAAATATATATATAAAAAAAGGGGTAACAATGCACACTTTAGTCATTGGATAGTTGTCGTGTTATTAGAGCGATGCGTGTGTTGTTGCCCGGTGATCACTCACTAGCTTCAAGGTGGCATTTGAATTGTCTCGATTGCCCTTTTACTATAGTGAATTTCTTTAAATTGATATTTATTTTGGGTTCCATCCTTCAACATTAAATTAACTAGGAATTTAGCTACTTGATTGAACCTGAATCTAAGATTTCATGGGTTGTGAGTTTGAGAGATTAACTTAAATTTAAAATATTCGTCTGGATTTGCTAGATTTTTTTTTCTCTTTTTAAGTTCATGTTTTTTTCATTTTCATATGACAACATTTATTTAATTGGAGATTGGACATCATTAATTGTATATTTGCTTTCAATAAAATTTTTCACTAATTTAAAAAATGACTCTTTTTAATTGATACCTTTTTTAAGATGTATTTTTAAAATAATTTTTTAATTTATATTTAAATTAATATTCATTCTCTTTGGTTTTTTATTTTGTATATTAAGTTTTTTTTAAAATAACAATTTTTTTATATTATTTTGTATGTATTTTATTTAATTTTTTAAGAGATTATTGCAATTCATTTATAATTTTTTTAAATGTTGTGTGTGTGTGTGGGCGCGCGCGTGTTTGTGTGAAATTTATTTTTAAAAATAAATTTTTTTTTTGGATAATATTTCTAATATATGTAATCTTGTATAATATTTGTTCTCCATTGATTTAATTGCAAGGTCAAATATATTTTTTTTCTAGTTTTCTATTATCATTCTATATTTGTCTTTCATTTTTTCTAGTTTTGTCTTTAATGTTAATGGCTGTTTTTTTTTTTTTCATTCATTAACACAATTGGTTCTTACATGCATGTATAAACTTTATGATTTACACTTAAAATTTTTTATTTAAAAAAAGCATTTGAGAAGCCTTTTTATTCAATTTTTTGTTGGAAAAAATATCCAACTAATAGCGAGGCACGGGTCAAATAGCTAGTTAAATATTAAAATGAGAAGTCAATCTTCCTAGTAAAAATAAAACATGGATTCACATGCAAATATCTTACTAGGCTATCTTTTTAGTTTATACCTTTTTATTTATTTCAGTTTAGAGATTAATTATAGTTACTAAAAATAAAAGGTTTGTGTTCTCATAAATGCATCATATAAACACAACTTATTTATAAAAAATATAAGATAAAAAAATTAAAGACATATTACAATAATATTTTTGAAATATTATGAAATTAAAAGAATTAATTATTATTTTAAAAATAGTTAAACTAAAAAAAATTAAAAATAGGGTATTAATCAAATTTGAATAAATAAAATAATAAAAGTTAAGAAAACAAAGATGCAAGGCCCACAACCAAGCATGAAAAGGCCCAACTGCACTTGGGTTTGGAGGTCAAGACCTATGTGACTAGTTGATTTTTTTTTGAAATAGCGGATGGCACATCGGGCGCTCCAACTTTTTTCTAATGGTTGATACGTTGTCTTGTTATCCGCTGGACATTTTTTCAAGCGCATCTAATAACCAGAAAAATATGGTTCAAGGTTTGAGACTTTAAACACACATTTTCAACTTGTTTTCACATATTAATTCCTAAAAATACTATATAAACCTCAATAAATCAATTTTCAACTCCAAAACACCCTTTAATATGTAAAACCCTTGATAAATCATATAAAATCCCAACCAAAAAAGAATAAATTAAAAGACAAATATTTTGAATTGTGGTGAAAATTCCAACTTTTGAGAGCTATGGTAGACCACTACATGATTTCACAGTTTTACTAACGGCAATATTCAGTCGATCTGTGATTCAGAATTCATCAATAATTTTTTTACCGATGAACTCCTCGACGGAAAACATCCATCGGCTTTCCTTTTGTCGGTAATACCTAATTCCGTCGCTAAATCGGTTGGTAAAAAAAAATTTGCCGATGGTTTTACAGACAAAAAATTACGCGCAAAAAAAAGTTTCCCGCTTGAAATATACCGACAGATAGATTCCATCGGTGATTGTGTGAAATACCGATGGAATAACTCCATTGGTAACTTTTTCGGTGAGTGTGTGAAATACTGATCGAAGGTATCCATCTATACATTCGTCGGTGATTGTGGCAGCTACTGTGAAATGCCGACGGACTAATTCCGTCTGTAAATTCGTTGGTATGATTGACATTTCCCGCTCTCTGTCAAATGCCGACGGATACAGTCCGTCGGTAAAACCCTTTGTGATTATTTTTAAATATGTTTTAAAAAAAATATTTAGAATACATAATATAAAATTATATAAATTAATAATAAAAAAATCAATAATGCAAATAAATTTTTTATTAAACATCAAAAACAAAAAAATAAAGTTAAATAATATTCATTACAAATTGAATGTGTTAAAAAAAAATATTAAATTAACTATTAAAGTTAAATAATATTCATTACAAATTAACATAATGGTGGAGCTGGAGGAGGAGGAGGAGAAAACTGGTTGTTATACGACCAAAAAGAAGGAGGCGCATATGTATCACCACTCTGTGATGCCATGTTTATGACCATTTCGCGAAGCTGTTCATAATTTGCTGAGAGTTGTGTATACCCCATCGATAGGTGGTTGTATTTTTCGATGAGCTGAGCCGTGTGTTGCTGATGGGTCGAAGGATCGTCCCCATATCTCTCTCTCAACCGGCTATTATAGGTCTCCTGAAAATGAAAAAAGTAATCATCATATTCAATTCAATAAAAATAATAACTTACGAAATAAAATGGTTGAACAAACAAACCACAAAGTGTTGAGCACGGTTGTCAACAAATTGTTGTGCCCCCTTTTGGCGGTCTTGACTGCGCACATGCGTCTCAACAAACAGCTTCATTGGGCTCGGCTCACGTCCAAGAGACGTACCCTATAATGAAAAAAATTAATTAACAACAAATTAATTTAACGATATATTTCATTTAAAATAATATTATCATCCGTTTCGCATTCGCCCTCATAATGAAATTTTTTTTCCTCGATATATCATAAGTCAAAGCTCCGGAGAACTACAATTGCACCAACTCATCAATCAACAATCAAAAATGAACATCTATATTCCAGCCTGGGCTGCTTGGACCTGGTATGACAGTGGATAAAAACATGAACTCCAGCCTCATACACATTCCTGGTGGCAAGTTATAAACCGTGAGTATGACCGACCAACAAGAATAAGGAGCAGCAAATGACCCGAATGGGTTGAATCTGTCTGTACACAACCCAAGACGCACGTTCCTTGATTCAACTGAAAAGTGAGGATATAAACTGTTAAAGTGTTTCCACGCTTCGCCATCAGAAGAATGCACCATCACTCCATCAACCGCATCATGTGATTGGTGCCATGTCATGTGCTCAGCAATCCTTGATGACATGAATAACCTCTGTAGTTTAGGTATGATTGGGAAGTTATATGCCATTAGAGTCTTTACCCTGCTAGTTCCGGGTTTGTAACAAGAATGCTTACATGTCATGCACTCGGTCAGCTCAACATATTCAAAGTAGTATAACATGCAAAAGTTAGGGCACATGTCAATTTTCTGGTATCCTAAACCTAGGGGTTTCATCATAGACTTCGCAGCACAGAAGTTCTCTTTCAGCCTGTTCCCTTCAGGAAAAATGCTTCTCACCAATTCAATAATTTTTTCATACCCGGCCTCACTCAACCCATGATCTGACTTGATGGTGAACACATGTGCTACAGCCAGTAATTTACTGTTGTTTGTGCAGCCATCCCATAATGGTTCGTTAGAATCTTTCAACAAATCAAAAAACCTAGTTGCATCTGCATTAAGTTCTTCTTCTACGATTGGACATTGACTGACATTACCTTGATTCATTCTCATTACATCCATAACTGAAACGATCAAAGAGTTGATGTCTTATCCCAAGTGCAGGAGTGTCACAGTAATAAATAACCCGGCAAGACCGGGGTCGAACCACAGAGAGGTTAATTGTATAAATTATAATTAATAAAACAACAACAAC
>Ga0325414_1006915_pt1 | contig 12063 bp, 3 predicted proteins | sample PopdelMetagenome_8_FD_206183 | JGI IMG/M metagenome (GOLD analysis project Ga0325414, IMG submission 206183) | Populus deltoides microbial communities from Bellville, Georgia, United States - Leaf-PdKOR-R3 | ecosystem: Host-associated > Plants > Phyllosphere > Phylloplane/Leaf | place: USA... | reverse complement strand
TATTATAGTATACTTAAAGCCAATTATGAAAAATGAATGTGAAATTGGATGCTTGGAAGGGTAGATTGAGTCTGCTCTTAAATTGTGATTGTGATGTTGTCAATATTTGAGTCTACTAAAAAAATTGAATGTTTGGAAGGGTAGATTAAGTCTGCTCTTAAATGAATGCTGACTATTGCTCAGGTTGTGGCAATTGTCAATATTTGCAGGTTTGAAAACTTTGAGTAGTCTCCAATATAAGAGAGGTGCTGCCCATTTTTTTAATAATCAAATTTAATTATGTAATTATTCGTATAAAATTATGTAGATGCGTAGAACGAAATCAACAGCTCGTCGCTCATATATGGTCGCAGCTAGTTCTTCTAGCATGGAGGATGAGATGTCCTTAGGAGCCGATCAAGGAAAGGCATCTGCGGCGACTCGCGATACTACCTTTTCCAGCGTGGTTTCATAAACGCAGTGGCGGTGTGCCTTCACAGCAAAATCAATTCACCTACAAGTACGAGGCACATTGGAAGGACAACCTTTTAATGTAAGTTTGTTTCGGTTTTAATTTTTTAATTATAACATAATTTATGAACAACTATTCAATATTTCATTAATTTAATTTATTTTCATGGTCACAAACATTGAGGCCGCCCGAGTAATATCATCAGAGTTTAAATCGTCGATGAAGATTTTATTTTTTCAATGGAGTCAGGTATCCAGACATCCTGAATGGATATCGAATATGGATGCATGGTTTGACAAATTTGATGTTAGTGTTAATTTCTAATTTCCAGCTTATTTTTAATAAATTATTAATATAATTATAAATAAATTATTATTTTTATTTTAAATAAATTACTTATACACAACACAAATTCGACTAGGACAACGCGCATGACAATGTTATGAAGAGAGTGTGGGAAAATCACGCGGCAACTAGGTTGTGTGATTTTTGGTATGAAGCACAAAAAAGGCAAAAAAAACGTGAGAGATAGAGGTCTCCAAGGCTGGAATGACGTGGCGGTTTGGAGGGATTTCAAACCACTACCCATCCCGAAAGATATTTGTCTATAATATATTGAGCATGTGATGTATGGGCGGTTCACACGACGCTCACAGTCTGGTACTGGCAATCGAAACCGGCAAATTCATGGTTCACTGACGGCGCATACCGGCGACTCCGTTCTGTTTGCTGCACATGCAAAACAAATGGTAAGATTAATTTAAATGAAATATATTGTTAAATAATTTTTTGTTACTACATTAATTGTTTTTCTTACAGGCTACGTCTCTTGGATGTCAGCCAAGCTCAATGGAGCTGTTTATAGAGACGCACGTGCAAAGGCAAGACCGCCAAAAAGGGGTGCAACAGTTCGTTGACAACCACGCTAAACACTTTGTGGTATGTTCGTTCAACCATTTTATTTTGTAAGTTATTATTTTTATTGAATTGAAATGATGATTTTTTTTTCATTTTCAGGAGACCTATAATAGCTGGTTATAGGAGAGATATGGGGACGATTTTTCGACCCATCCGAATTTCGATCCGGATTTATGGAGTGGTCATACATGTGCACCCCCTTTTGGTCGTATGGTTCCAGGAACAACCAGCCTTCTCCTCCTCCTCCTCCAGCTCCGCCATTATGCTAATTTAATATTTTTTGGAAACACATTTAATTTGTAATGAATATTATTTAACTTTATTTTTTTATTTTTTATTTTTAATAAAATTTTATTTGCATAATTGGTTTTTTTTCCTATTAATTTATATAATTTTATATTATTTATTCTAAATAATTTTTTTTAGAAAACACATTTAAAATACCCACCTACGGATTTACATACGGAATCTATCCGTCGACATTTTACAGGGAGTTGAAAAATATTTACTGGAAATGCCACAATCACTGACATCTTCCCCGATGGATATATTCCATCGCATTTTATAGAGATTGAAAAATATTTACTGGAAATGCCACAATCACCGACGACTTTATTCCGTCGACATTTTACAAAGAGTTGAAAAATATTTACTGGATATGCCACTATCACCGACGGAATAAAGCCTTCGGTATATTTCCAGTGGGAATTTTTTTAGTGCATATTTTTCGTTTGTAAAACCATCGGCAATTTTTTTTTTTTTTACTGACAAAAGGGATGCCGACGATCGCTTTTCGTTGATGATTTAGTCAGTAAAAAAATTACTGACAGAGTCTAAATCTTACATTGACGGATTATATCCATTGGTAAAACTGTAAAATCTTATAGTAATTCTTGACATCTTAGAGAAGAAGAAAAATATTACTTAAGTTGTAAAGAAATCATTTATAAGTGATTAAGAACTAGTAAGTATTTACACTTATTGCATCTTGATTACTATCTTATTATTGTATAAATTTGAATTAAGTCACTTTACTTCTAACCTTAGCAAGCTTCAGTACTCCTCCCTCTCATCAGAACTTGAGACTCATCAAGAAATATTATTTGTAGATTTCATCATTAATACAAGCATAACATTTACGATTTGATTGAAAAAAAGTGTATGTTTCAAACAATTTTGTGAATAAAACACTGCGTAAATAAAGGGTAGAATTATGGTAGATACAAATTATATTAAAAATATTAAGTATAATAAACATTTATTCTTGAAAATAATTTTATTTTGACTGAATTATTAATGTCATTCATACAAACATAGATATAAATTAATATAAAACAGAGTTAACATAGACAAAAATTAAAAACTTTGAACTTAGTAAATCAAAACTCCTTTAATTATTAGATAATAACAAGTAGAGTATAATTTTTTACCCTTTTTTTATTTATATTTCAAAAGAACAAAAGGGTTACATCATTTCATGATGGATTAGTAAATTATTGAGCCGAGCTGGATTTGAACTAACGTATGTATATTGTCAACAAATTTATAGTTCGATTGCATTAATTGTTCGGGCATCGACCCAAGAAAAATATATGCAATGAATCAGGTTAAAATTTAAATTCATCAAATATGAGATAGAGAATACAATATAATTCAATATGAATATCTAAACAACTAAAATGTTGAGAGTAGGTTTTATTATTCATATAAACAATAAAGTAGGTTAATATATTAGTATATAAACAACTAAAACCTTTGGAAATAATTTTTCAAACTAAAATAGCCTCATCGAGAGGCAATTACCCTTCAAACAACATAAAAAGCAAAACAAGTCTCATTGAGGGGCAACTATCTTTAAAACAATTAAAAATTAAAACAAGTCCAATCGAGAGGGGATCACCTTCAAAACAATATAGAAACCAAAACAAGTCTCATTTAGTGGCGACTACACTCAAAACAATTAGAAAATAAAAACAAGTCTTATTAACAGGCGACTACCTTCAAACATAATCTTATCGAGAGGTGACTGCCCTCATAACAATTAAGACAAACATAGTCTTATCAAAAGGCGACTACCCTCACATCAAAATAAACATAGCCTCATCTAGAGGCAACGATACTCATAATCAAATAATCAACTAAATATTCATATTGGGAGGTGACTACCTTTAAAGAAAATAATCAAATAAATAGTCTCATTTAGGGGCAACTACCCTCAAAGCAAATAAAACAAACATAATCTCATCAAGAGACGACTACTTTCATAATCAAGTAATGAAATTAATAGTCTTATTGAGAGACAACTACCCTCAAAGTAAATAAAGCAAACATAGTCTCATTGAGAAACAACTACCTACATAATCAAATAAATATATTTTTTGAAAGGTGACTACTCTCAAAGCAAATAAAGTAAACATAATCTCATCGAGAGGCGACTATCCTCATAATCAAATAAATAGTCTTATTAGAAGGCAACTACCATTAAAGTAAATATAGTCTCATCGAGAGGCAACTACCCTCATAATCACATAAAAAAATAAATGGTCTTATTGGGAGGAGACGATCCTCAAAGAAAGTAAAATAAACATAGTCTCATTAAGAGGATATTACCCTCATAATTAAATAAATAATCTTATTTGAAGAGGATTATCCTAAAAGCAAATAAAACAAATATAGTCCCATCGAGAGGTAACAACTCTTCTAATAAAATAATCAAATAAATAGTCTCATTGGAAAACGACTACCCTCAATTAAAAATAAAACAAATATAGTTTCATTAGGAGGCAACTACCTTTATAATGAACTAATCTAATAAATAAAGCAAGTTAAACAAACATAGTCTCATTGAGAGGCTACTAAACTCATAATCAAATAAATAATCTTATTAGGAGATGATTACCTTCAAAGAAAATAAAACAAATATAGTCTCATCGAGAGGTGACTACCGTCATGATCAAATAATAAAATAAATATTCTTATTAGAAGGCAACTATCCTAAAAGAAAATGACCACCATCATAATCAAATAATAAAATAAATATTCTTATTAGAAGACAATCCTTAAAGAAAAGAAAACAAACATAGTCTTATTGAAAGATGACTATCCTCAAAATAGGTGAAATAAAAATGCTACATTAACTGTAGAGTTTAGCTTGACTTACCTAGCTATACGATTTGGATGATGATCTTCGATTAAAACTCAACCTAAACTTCCTAATGATAGCGCTTGAGAATTCTTCATCGCAGGACTTGTACTTCTTGATGGCAAGGTTGAACTTCCTGATGGCAGTGCTTAAATTTTTTTAATGCAAGGTTTGAAATACTTGATGACATGACTTGAACTTCCTAATTGCTTGGCTTAAAATTACTAATGATAGGGCTTGAACCTTTTGATTATAAAGCTTGGAACCTCATGATGACAAGGCTTGAAAATTTCTGATGATAAAGTTTAAAACTTCTTATTGTAGGGCTCAGACTTTCTAATGATATGTTTAGAACATTTTGATTACATATCTTGGAACTTTATAATAATATGGCTTGAAATGTCCTAATAGTAGGGCTTGGATTTTCTGATGATAGGATTTGGACTTTCTAATTACAGGGCTCAGAATTTCTGATTGCAAGGCTTGAACTTTCTGATTATAGTGGTTGGAACCTTATGATAATAATGCTTGAAATTTCCTTATGAAAAGGATTGAAATTCCTTATTACAGGGCTTAGATTTCCTTATGGTAAGGAGCTTAGAACTTCCTATTAACAAGGCTTGAAATTTCCTAATGATAAGGCTTAAAACATCTTTATGATAGGATTTTAACTTCTTGATGATAGGGATCAAACCTTCTTATTAAAGAGCTTGGAAATTCTTGATTGTAGAGCTTGAACTTCTTGAGTGCTCGACTTAAACTTCCTGATTATAGGACTTAAAATTCTTGATGACAGGGTTGAACTAAAAATGTATTTCCTGTAGCAACAACTTATTTTGATTTATTCAAGAAGCATAACTTTGGATTCAAAGGAAAACATAACTAATACATTTTAAAAGCTTAATATTCCTTTTCGTGTTAGCCACAACTTCAAAGACATTTGGATTTATAAGTGTTAATAACTAAGTACTACCTTACTTGAACTATTTAAATGATCACAATACCTTCAATGCATATATTATTTTACCTTCATTACTTTTAATCATTAATTAAGCATGGTTCATCCACCATATTAGTTTAGCCCATATAATTATGCTTGTTATTTCCCCTAAGTGTAGTTTAAAGATTTCTGTTTATTATTCCATATTCTTGTAATCACCACGGAGAAGTTATCACCTCTACTATTTATAGCTTGTGATTGAGTTCTTTAATTCATTGTTTGGCTATTGTAATTGGTCTTTTTTAGATGAATTGTCCCTAACTAATATAACTATGTTAATCACTCTTAATAGCCATTATATATACATCATCATCCTTATATTTTACCAAGAACTTTGTAAATTCAACCTATAAGAAAATTTTATTTAAAAACATTTTTTTTTTGAATAATCCTTTCTTGTTTTAGCACTAAACCATAAATTTTAATGATTATATTCATGTAGGTCCAATTATTAAAATCAAATAATTGAGGTATAAATATGAAAGCATTTTCATCCTTTAATCATTTAGGTCAAAAGACCAAAATATACCATTCAAATGCTAAGGTGTAACTTTGGATATTTTTGTAAGCATATAAGAAAATGAGTATGTGAAGAAAAGGTTAGCCCAAAATTTCTAGCTTTTTTTAAGAAATGGCTCGAACAAATTCTTTGACAAACCAAAAACTATTTTGTAAAGAAAGTATTGGATTCCAAAAGGAAAGTCTTGACTTTCTTAAAAGTCATGACACCTTTTTTTTTGTTATATTGATTTTGCCCATGATACAATGTCATAAAAAATAATATAAAATACACAAACAAGTCATTATTGCATTTGAAAAATATTATTCTTCTTTTTTAAATGCTAAAATTATCAATATAAACAAATTATTTTTTTATTGAAAGGGCTTTTAAAAGTACATAATATAGGTTAAAATTCATGTCTATGAAAGAATATGACACATAGAAGGCTCAAATCATGTTTAAGGGTGTGAAAACATATGATCACTTATTTTGTGTGGAGATCTTCTAGACTTACCGTTGATTTTGACATTTTAGTAATTAATCTCACCTTAATCTCAACTCTCTAAGTTCTATCTCATTTTTTTTTCATTGACAATTTGTCTTCAATTATGGACCTTGTACCATTATTAGAGATACTTTGGAGAGATTTTTTTTTTATTGCCTTTTTCTTTTTTATTTAAAACACTTGTCAACCCTTTCATATTCTTCTCATTTCTTTTTATTTAGAGAATTTCACTAATCATTCAAAAACTTTCAAAACAAGCCCTTAGGATGAGGGATGATCCTAATCTAGGTTATTATCCAATAAATATTTAAGTTTCAAAGTTAGATAATAAGAGATAAGTTTTTATTTATGAAAGATATTCTAAAAATGACTTTTTTTTTCATCTCAAATCCAAACCTGCTCATATTGACAAATCTTAGCCTTACTCAAATATCATTATTAATCAAGAAAACCATGTTGTTAACCTTGGAGAAAAAGTGGTAGGACCATGACCTGAATGTATTCATTATCATTTAGACCATCAAATCATTTATTCCATTTTAGACTTATTTTAAGCAAGATTTTTTTTTTCCAGTGTTTGTTTGATATGGAAAAGATAATTTTAGGGATAAAAAAGAAGTTTGGTAGTTAGTCCTCACTCTTATATGCTTTATTAAAGATGGAAAAGGTTATTTTAGGTTTCAATGAGAGGTATTACCCCTCCCCCCGCGAATTTGCTTGATATATTTTGTAATTCGACTAATTGTTTAGGAATATTAAATATTATTTTTATATAAATATCTCTTGATTTCAAAATAATAATTTGATATAAAAAGAAAGGGAACAATTTAAAAATATGTCATATAATCCCAAAACATCTGATAAACAAGGTTTTAATGACCTCATTCGTAAAGTACAATAATAAAAATGGGTTAACAATGTAACTTTTCACATCAACTCCTTTTTTCAAACATTTGTGGTTTTATATCATTAGATGTTTCATCATTTGCTATGATGACGATGAGTTTGTACTAATATGGAATGTATCATTATCCCTCACACATGTAAAATAACCCTTACTCACTAACTTTTAGAATTGACACCTCAAATTCTTGCATTTTTCAATTGGATAGCCCAAAATCCAATCATGATGTTCAAATTTAGTGTTTGGATCATACAACTTTGGTATGGTTTTTGTATGGGCTTTTTTAGTCTGGTGTAATATGTTTCGTATCCAGAAGGTATTGGTAAACAATGGTAAAAGGTATCTTGATTTTGAACAATGACGCTTAAGAAGTTGACAATGCTTGAGATGATCAATTAGGATGTCAAGGGGATAAATTAAAAAGTTTTTCAAGATTCATAATTTGAGGGCCATTTTCTTATACGTCATTCGGCTTGTTGTTGATATTTACTGTTGAATTTTTTATTCTTCCTACTTTTACATCATGCTCATTCCTTTTTATTGCAGTCAAAACATTCGTTAAATGGGCTGAGGAATTACCAATTAATTATTCAAAGTATGAAGACTTGAAGGTGTTAACAAAAATAAATATGAGCGATTTCTCTAACAAAGGAGATTGAATTCAGACCCCTACTTCTCACCACCTGAGGGTTTTTTTTTAATTACTCACTTTATATACTTTAAAGGGAAAACATGTTTGAGGCCACTTCCATGTTAAACTTATACTAGTATATATATTCATTGGCCAGATCTATATACTTCTTGATCTGGATTCCATCTAGACTCATATATGAGGTCAATGAAGCACCACTCTAACTTATTTGGAAGAAATGGATGAGAAACTTGTCATTATTAATTATTTATGCCATCTTGATATAATATTTACTCAAGTGGGTCTTAGGATATTTAACGCTTGTATACTTGATGAATTTAAATCACCTTAAACTTTTATAGGATGGTTGTATCTGATAATAAACACATCTAAAATGCCTTTACAGAATCATACATAATCATACACTCAATTGCTTGTAAATATTGCTCTTCAATTGCTATAAGTTTTTGAACATCTAATTCTTCGATAAACTTCTTATTCAAGACTTCTTTTTCTGTAGCCACTAAAATAGAGTCAAACCTCACTTATTAGTAGGTCAGAAGCACCAAAAAAGGACGAGGAGCTTTTAGGAACTAAGCATCAGGAGTTAAGGGAATGTGTTGTGAGATGTGTACTTTCAAAGTATTCTCTTTATTGAAAGGCCCTTCATCAAATGATCTAATCTGAAGACTTTGTTCAAGCAAACTAGTAAGCCTAGTTATTTAACTTATTATAAATTCCATATCCTTGCAGCAGTTTTTCTCTAAAATGGTTCTTCCTTCATTTTCCATAACTTGATCTATTGTATTCTTTCAAGGAAAATTAAGCTTTCAAATTATGATTTGTGTTTGTTCCTCAACTCTATAAAGAAACACCAAATTTGCATGTATGAGCATGAACATTGACAAAAAAAATAATAAAAAAAAGATTGGTTGGGTTGGATATGGAGTAGCTTTTCGTGGCATGTGACAAGAATTGTTGAATCTTTTAACATTGAAATAACAATCATTTTGGTGTCCCCAAATTCTAAGATAAATCTTTCTTTTATGGCTAGAGATGATCCATTTGTGGGTCTTGGCATGGCTAAAAAGGAGAGAGGGTAGCATGTTTTGGATTTTCTACTTCGTATTTTAGGGATGATCTGGCCAGAAAATATACGATTAAAGAGAGGAAGGAAAAAGGTTGTTTGGTGGTCCGTGGTGGCATTATGGTTAGTTAGGTGCTGTTGGTGCAGTGTCTAACATTAGTTAAGTTTGGTTGTGACGAGGGAAATTTTGTGGCCAGAGATGGAGAAGGAAAGGAGGTGAGGGTGTAGTTGTAGGAGAAAAAATTGATTAGCTAGGTCTGGTAGTTTTTTTTTTCTTTTCTTTGAACTATACGAGACTATTTTCTTGAAAAGAAAAGGAGAATCTATTTTTTCTTCTTTTTTTTTTTCTATTTGTGTCCCTCATTTTATATTGTTTGGGACCTATGCAAAATAAGAAAAAACAAGCTGGAAAAAAAAAATTACATTGTTTCCTTCTTGATTGTGGATTTTTTATTAAATAATTTTTTTTTCTTAGAATCTCTCTAGGATTTTAAAATGATGTTTGATTTCTTATTTATTTTTCCAGTCTTATCTTGATTCTCAATTTATTTTTCCACGTTTAATCTAATCACCCATTATATATTTTTAGTCCTTGGTCATCTTGATCCCCTTCTTCTTCCTTTCCTCTCATTTCACCCCTTAAATTTTTTTTTCTTTTCTATCTTGTCACACACAAAAAATAATGAAAATTATAAAACAATGAAATTTGATCAAACTTCATTGAAAAAATATACTTTTTAGGGATTTATTTTTTAAAAATTCATGGGAGAAATTAAGGTATAAAATAGGTTACGATAACCATAAAACTAGATAGCGACTCATTTTTTTTATTTTACCTTATCAATCCTAAGCCAGCTTGTCGAGATGTCTCCCACTACCACAATCTTTACATTTACTGATGGAATTTTCCGTCGGTATTTGCACTACCATTTCGTTAATAATTAATTTACCAACAAAATCACCTACGGAAATGCTCCATCGGTGAAAAATACCGTATGTAATTCCATCGGTAATTATTTAAAAATATTTTTTTAAAAAAATCTATTCTACAAAACTATAAAATAATTAAATTATATTAATCAACACTCTATAATACTCAAAATGCTTGGAAAAAGAAGAAGAAGAAAATCAACTCAAAAAAATTTGCAACAAATAAATAATACAAAAAAATAAATTCAACTAAAAACATTCATATGAAAAAAAAAATTAAAAATCCTATAAATAAATCAACTAAAAATTGATCTCATATGGAAAAAAAAATCCTACAACAACATTCATACAATTATTAAGAACAAAAACAATTAAAAATAAAATAAAAAACAAATATAGTGAAAAAAACACGAAAAAAGAAGAATTTTTTTTTACTTTGTTGTAGTTGCAAGTGAAGCTAAGAAGAGAAAAAAAACAAATTCATAAAGTATACTAATTAAAAAAATGAGAAGAAAAAATAAGAAAAGAGAAGAAGACATACCTGAGCATGAAGGAGAAGTGAAGGAGTTGAGGAGAGAAGAGAAGAAGAAGAAGAAAAAAGGAGACAGGTCTGTTGTGAAATTAGGGATTGTAGGCTTTTTATTGGGGCGTTTTACCGACGGTTTTACCGATGAATAATTAAATATTAATATTTTTAATTTCGTCAATAATATTTAATTTAAATTTTGAATTTAATTAAAAATTTTCAAAAACCGCCAAATATCATCGACGACTTTTAAATCCGTCAGTAATTTTGTCTGTAATATTTAATTTAAATTTGTAATTTAAGCTAAATTTTTCAAAAAACCGCCAAATAACACCAACGACTTTTCAATCCGTCGGTAATTTTGTCTGTAAAGAACAGTAATTAACAATGCATTTGGAAAGTGAATAGTTTCAAAGCTCTCTATAAAATACCAACGGAAACTTCTATCAGTGATTGCCTTTGTAATTGACATGATAAATAGTGTTCACAGTTTACCAACGATTTTACCAACGGAAGTAATTCCGTTGGTAAAAATGGCACGTCATCATTTTATTTTATTTTCTTTGTTTTAATTTTTTTTTCCACTGTAATTCTCTCGGTAAATACTGAGGGAATATTTCCGTCGGTAAAATCCGTCGACAATTTACCAATGAAAATATTCTCTCGGTATTTCCGTTTGTATTTGCCAATTTTATGTTAGTGTCGTGCGATAAATTATATGGATATAGCACGTGTTGATGAAGTTTGAGGTTTGTAAGTCATTACTCTATAAAGTAGTGTAAGAGGAAGAGAAATTATTTGTCAATTGATTTTTTTAAGTAAAATTTAACATTAAAGGACTATATTTTATATCTAAAATTGTTATACAACCAAAGCAAAGAAAGAAAAGAGTTTAGAAAACCTTGATTGACATCCACGAGATCAAGACAATAATAATTAAAACTTGATGTCGAGTTTTCTCAACCAGGAAGAGTGATGTAGGAGGTTTTTAAGGAAAATTATTTTTCTTTAATTGTTTTTATTTTTTTCAATTTAGTTTAGAAAATTAAATAATATGCTTAATAATTTTATTTTTCCTAGTTTTTTTAGGAATTTTATTACTTTTACTTTATTTTCAAGTTTTCTATTTTGCTTAGATTGAGTTTTAGATTTATTTAAAGAATTATCGATCTACTTAAAAATAAATATTCAATAAATAAAATTTTCAAATTAAAATTCTTGTGTAATTTTTCTTTTGAAAATTTTATGTTTCTATACTTATTATCTTTTTTATTTGTGTCCAATAGCCGCATTGCATGATCCAAGAGGCTTTGGCAATTGGCACCGTATGGTTGGGACATAACAGTCATTTCAGCCAACAAAGGATGGGGAAATAAGAGACTCCGTGTTTCATGACCACATCCTCCACTGTCCAAGGTTCCACTCCCACCACTTGCTTTCCACAATCATTTGCTTACACTTCTTCCT
>Ga0325414_1006913_pt1 | contig 12064 bp, 13 predicted proteins | sample PopdelMetagenome_8_FD_206183 | JGI IMG/M metagenome (GOLD analysis project Ga0325414, IMG submission 206183) | Populus deltoides microbial communities from Bellville, Georgia, United States - Leaf-PdKOR-R3 | ecosystem: Host-associated > Plants > Phyllosphere > Phylloplane/Leaf | place: USA... | reverse complement strand
TAGTTTTATCGTTCTTCTTCACCACTTTTTGTCATAACTTGCACACAAATCAAGAGTTCAAGGATAGTTCCATCGTCGAAGAATAATTTTTTTCTTATCACATAAGAATTATCCATCGTCGAAGAATAATTCCATTCCACAATTCGTCTTCATTTAACTACTTTCATTCAATTTTACGATTACTTGTGATGAAAAAAATAATGATTAATTTTGCTTTTAAAAAATCAGAGCATAATATATAATTTCTTTTAGTTCACGGAGAAATTAAGGTAATATTTAAGATTGTAAATACAATTATTTTTAAAAGTAATTTTTATTTAAAAATATATTAAAATAATATAATTTATTTTTAATATTAAAATTTAAAATAATACAAAAATAATTTTTAAACACAAGAAAAAGCACCGTGCAATTTACTACGTGGCAAAACCTCGCTTAACAAACAAGCAAACAAACCAACCAGTCATCGGCTCTGTATGACCGTTCATCTTTAAAACAAATTCCGATGAAAACCCCCTGATCATCTCCGTCATATCCGTCGGTGCTTGATAATTTGATTCGAAACGAAGAAAGAACAGCCCCCTCGTCGATCTACCATGTTTTCCAAACTCTTTCAAAAAAACACCGCACAACAACAGCCACCTTCACCACAGCAACAACCACCACCGCAACCGCAACCACCACCTGCAAAGGTACTGATTTCTTTTTTTACTTTTGCAATAGATTCGGTTTCCAAACAACATTTTGTCTGATTTATCAAATCAATCCTTCGATTCATATATTAATCTCGTTAATCAAAGGAATGTTCACAAATTCATTTTTGAACTATTCAGGATAATGGAATCAATGATTCATTTTTATGCTTTAATGAACTTCAGGATAATGTGTCAAAGGGAGGGTTGACACTGAAAGATATAAATCCACGGATTGCTCTACACTATGGGATCCCTTCCACTGCGTCTGTTTTAGCTTTTGATCACATTCAAAGCCTTTTAGCAATTGGAACACTGTGAGTCTACATTTTCTTTTTCTAATTCCTAACAAGCTTTGGACTATTGACCAGTTATTGCGCGATTGCCTTGCTTGATTTATTTTCTATTAAATAAGTATGTTTATTGCTGTTTTATGAACTGGGAGTTTTGATTTATTGAATGGAATCGCTTGCATTTTCCGTATTTTTGATATCCAGTGATCGGCAGAGAAGCTGTAAAAGTTGAAGTGCAGGCATTAGAAAACATCAATACGAGGTTTCTTGATGATTTTTGTTTTTTTGGTTCTTTAATTGGTGCAGGGATGGCAGAGTAAAAGTGATCGGTGGTGATAACATCGAAGGACTTCTTGTTTCTCCAAAGACATTACCATTCAAATACTTAGAGGTTTGTAAGTTCAGATCTGGAGATGAGTTCGCATCTTTCTGTCCCTTTTCTCTCCTTGTCGTTTCATTTTGTTTGATGTGTTCGTAATTCTTCTTCTTCTTCTTCTTCTTCTTTTTTTTTTTTTTGGGGGGGGGGGGGGTTGGATTTTGGTTACTTGATTATTTAAAGCTCAAACCGAATTCCATATTCTATTTGGCATCCTTTTTTATTTTATTTATCAAATGTCAGAACATGTGTGGATTCACTTTTTTTTTTTTAATCTTTTGATAGTTTCTACAAAATCAAGGTATCCTAGTCAGCGTGTCAAGTGACAATGAGATTCAGGTATGGCTCCTGTAGCTATGCAAGATCTTCTTGTTAAAATCTTCTCTAGTTCTAAGAATTATATAGCTTGTGTATTGAAAGGTTATCAATATTGGCAGGTTTGGGATTTAGAGCAAAGACAAATTGCTTCCACTTTACAATGGGACTCCAATATAACTGCATTCTCTGTTATTTTTGCCTCAAGTTACATGTATGAAGTAGCGATACTATACTGCATTTCCATTTGGAATTTATTTATTTCTATCAAAGGGGTGTGAAATATTGTGCACTTCATTTAATTGTTGCTACCCATTAACACCGCAGGTATATTGGAGATGAGTATGGGATGGTGTATGTATTAAAGTATGATGCCGAAGAAGTTAAACTTGTACCGATGCCATACCATGTTCCTGCAGATGTAGCAGAGGGTAATGATCTTATTCTGTATTGAGTTTGATAAGGTTTAGGCGAATGAATTCTTTTCAAACCTTTTTTGCATTAGTTTTTTAATTTACAGCTACTCTATCTTTTTTGAAGGATCACTTTTTGATTATTTTATTTTTGGATAGATGATTATGGTTTAGCACAGCTACAAAGTGACTGGTGTTGAGTTAATTTTAGCCTGATTTTGTTGGCGTGACCTCCCTTCTTTATATCTCCATCTCTCTATACTTTGTGTGCTTTTACCTATTTATTTCTATGCTAACATGTATGCCAATTAGTGCCAGATGCATCTGGTATGTCATCACGCAAGAATCACTCTGTTGTAGGAGTTCTGCCCCAACCTTCTTCTCAAGGAAACAAGTAAGACAAGATTTGCTTGAAGTTCCCTCCCTCGTGTTTTTTTTCCTTTCCTTTCTTTAAAAAATATAGGTTTTCTTCTCTTGAATCTCAATATGTTGAGATGATCTTATTATTTATCTACCATGCACCAGCAGTTGACTCTTTTCTCGTCATAAATTATAATTATTTGCTTCTAGAGGCATGTGGAATGGACACTGGCCTCTGGACCATCTGTAAGGTTTGGTGACTTGGTAATTATGCTTGTGCTTTTATCAGCATATATGATGGAACATGTTTCTATAAATGTAGAATCAGACACTTGCACCATATGTCATGGAGATGGGTATGCTTGATTAAGATTAAATTACTCTCCCTCTCTCCTGAGGTTCTGTGCATGTGTCTAATCACACGAGTTTTAGATCTGTATAAAATAAGGGCATAGCTGTATTATAATGCACATCTTATTCTTTTATGCTGTTCTCATGCATTTCAAATAATTTGTTTTGTTCCAGAGTGTTGATTGCATATGAGGATGGGTTGATGATTCTTTGGGATGTCTCTGAAGATAAAGTTGTTCTAGTTAAAGGGAACAAAGATATTGAATTGAAATGTGAAATAACAGCTGATTCTCACAAAGAAATAGGACACAAGCTTTCTGATGATAGATCAGACTATGAGCCATTGGAGAAAGAGATAGCTGCCCTCTGTTGGGCATCTACTGATGGGTCAGTTCTTGCTGTTGGTTATGTTGATGGAGATATATTGTTGTGGAACCTATCAAGTACTGCTTCTGCTACAGATAAGCATGCTGCAAAATCATCAAACGATGTTGTTAAGCTACAGTTATCCACAGGTGACAGAAGACTCCCTGTCATTGTTTTGCATTGGTCTTCACACAGACCGCATAATGAGTGTCGTGGCCAGCTCTTTATCTACGGTGGTGATGCAATTGGATCTGAAGAAGTTCTAACGGTTTGATTTCTAAATTAAGATTAATTTTTTTACAATTTGTTTTTTGTTCTTATATATATTTCTCATACTACTAGATGAAAAACTATCAAGGTGTCTTGTCTCACCCAACTGGGGATTTAAGAAACATTTCATGAATAATCTGAGATAGGAGCTTATTTATTTTATCCATAGAAGGAGAAAAAAATAGTTGCTTATTATATCATCAATACCTGAAGGCATATATGAGATGAGGAATGCTATTTTTTGAATGAAAGTTAACTCATTGAATCAGAAGCTAAAAGTGGCTTAGCACTTGATACATCCTTTTTCACGAGTATGTTAGATTTTTGTCCAGTCATTATGGCATATCAGAGTTCACAAGAATTTTAGTGAATAAAAATCCAATAATCAGATCAACAATAGATCTGTCAGTCTTTCTTTTCAATGTTTAAGTCTAGATGGTGCACACTTTATATTAACACATTTCTATGTTCTACAGATTTTGAACCTTGATTGGTCTTCTGGAATAGAAAGTCTAAAATGCATTGGGCGTGTTGATCTTACTCTTAATGGTTCTTTTGCTGATATGGTTGTTTTACCTAGTGGTGGCTTGATGGGAACTTCAGGCACTTTGGTATTAACTAATCCAGGACAGCTGCACTTTTATAATGACGCTGGCTTGTCTTCCTCAACGTCCCTTCAAGAGACAAGGAATTATGTTTCTTCAATGCAGTACCCCATGGTTATACCTACTATCGAACCACAATTGACTGCAGCAAAATTTGGTCTGGTCTTTAGAGATGGCAAGTTCTCAAAGGCTCTCTCTGAGGTATTTTTTTTTTTAATCACAGCCCAGCGGCTATAAAATAGATTTCATTTGCTTGACAGGAAAAGGAAATGCAAAAACGAATTTAAAATCTTCTACCATTTTCCTTCACTTTTATGTGCACAGCTGTTGAGAGTATAAATGGTTCCAACCAAAAAATAACTTTTCCACAAGAAATGTTTGATTGGAATCCTTGTGCCTTGGGTAAACTAGTTTTTCTTTCTCAATTTTTTTTTCTTTTTTTATTAGGCAATTTCTGCTAGAAAACCTCAAGCAACACATTCTTCTGGAAATACAAATTGGCCTTTGACTGGTGGAGTTCCTAGCCAACTTCATGATGCTGAAAAATATCAGGTTGAGAGATTATATATAGCTGGTTACCAAGATGGAACTGTAAGAATATGGGATGCCACCTATCCAACATTTGCACTCATTTATGTTTTAGGACCGGAGGTTAGTACTTTCACAATTTTGCGAGTTTCGTTTTCAAATTCCATTGACATGCATCCCTTATTGAATTGAAATTGATAGTCAAGGACCCCAAATTTGTGTGATGCACAGGTCAAAGGTATCAATGTTGCTAATGTTGATGCATCAGTATCTGCTTTGGATTTTTGCTCCACGACCTTATGTTTAGCTATTGGCAATGAGAGTGGTACGGTAAGAGTTAAATTTTTGTCAGTGATTCATTTATGACTACTGAAATTTAATGCTTTGGTAATTCTATTTCTCTTGGTGAGTGATGGTAAGATTTGAATTTTTGTCAGTGATTCATTTATGACTACTGAAATTTAATGCTTTGGTAATTCTATTTCTCTTGGAGAGTGTGTAGGTTCGTCTATATAAGCTTGTATGTAGTGCTGATGAGATGAGTTTGAAGTTTGTGACAGAAACTGAAAAGGAAGGTATCATCCTATATATACTTTTTATCTGCATCTTTCTCTATTTATTTATTTATAAATTTGGTTTAAAAAATTTCAGAAAGGTCTAAGATGTATGGGTTTTAGAAATTGGTTGAGGGACTACTAATATTTAGATCATTATAGAGAAGCTAGTTTTAGACTCTAGATGGTTCTAAAAAGTTTGACCTAATGCTAAATCTTGCAGTTTGACCTGTAAGTCTGGGATTTCCATTCTGAAATAAGCTTTTCACAGTGAAAGTAAGTGTTATTTCCCTGATAGTTGGAAGATAGACTTATTCTTCTTGCTCACTATTCTAAATGTTCATCTGTACTGTCAGCACAGCTTGGTTGATTAGAAGTTGATCCACCCCTGCTACATATTTCTATTTTAAGTTCACTTTTCTTTGAAGAATATGGATAATTTTAGGGTTTTTTCCCTGAAGATTGAAACAGAGAATTTTATTTTATAAAGATTCCATTTTACTGACGAGTAACTGGTCTTACAACAAAATGGCACCATAAAGCTAATACTCATAGAGAAAGATGGTGTCGTTTGAGTTTTTCATTCTCTTTTGATCAGATGTGGTTTCAGTTTGAATGGATAGTCTAACGAGTAAAAGTGATTATTATTTTACTAATGCTGGAGAAAATGGACAGCATCTTTGTTTTTGCAATGATTGAAGTTCCTTTTTTTTTCAGTCTTTAGTTTAACATATTAGTATCTGTGCAGTCTACACTCTGGAACAAGAGGATGGACCTCAATGTACAGCTGTATTTTCTTTCCTAAGTTCTCCTATATATGCATTGCAATTTGCAAATTCTGGAACCAGACTTGCTGTGGGATTTCATTGTGCCCGGGTGGGAATCATTTGCTTAGTCTTTTCCCTCTTTGTTAATTGAAATGCCAACTTATCAACCTAATTAGTTTCGAGAGTTGATTTCTCAATTGGATGTTTCAGGTAGCAATGCTTGACACTAGTACATCATCTGTTTTATTTCTCACGGACAGTCTATCTGGCTCCAATTTGCCTGTCAAGTCTCTGGCTGTGTTTTCAAATTGTATTGACTTAACAAATAATTCAGAAGACACTGGATCCACAATTGTGGAAGATCATGTAAGTTTGAAAGTGTTTGCTATGACCAAAGATGCCTGTATTGTTGTCATGGATGGAAACAATGGTGGTATTCTCTGCTCCCAATCAATAAAATCTGCAACAGAACTTATGTCACCTTCAATATATATTATAGGCAAGTATTTTTTTCAACTGGGCAGAGAATAGTATTTTTTGCTTCCAACAAATCGAATGAATTTCTGATTTTTTTCTAAGCAGAGGATGGCAGCTACATCTCTGAAATGTCCAGTGGAAAACATTTATCTGTTTCATCTCAGAAAAGTGACACTAAAAGTGAATCTGCCCCAGCTGCTTCTTGCAGTGAAAGTTCTCCACTTAAAGTTGACCTCGAGGCCTCTGCTAAAGCAGCCCACTTTAAGCAGAGAGAAGAAAATTTTCTTCTTTTGTTTTGTTGTGAGGATGCATTGCATTTGCATTCTTTGAATGAGGTACCCTTTTCTGTAAGTCTTTGGTTTCACCATCTGTACCTCCACTTTCCATTTAGTAAAGCCCTCTTATTCTAGGTGGACAGTGATCCTATTCGAAAGGTAAATCTCATGAAACCATGCTGTTGGAGTACACCATTCAAGAAGGATGATAAAGAGTGTGGGATCATTTTACTCTATCAGACCGGAGAGATTGAAATTAGGTAAAGCACTCATTCTACTTCTCTTGTTTAATTGATGTTGCAAATTTTCATTTGCTTTTTAAGTTTTCTATAACTCTTATTTAGTGGAAATGATCATCTGATGAATCTTAGTAAATCTTTCGTGTAGAAGCTAATTTTATGTTAGACAGATCTTTGCCAGATCTTGAAGTGGTTGTAGAAAGCTCTTTAATGTCAATCCTAAGGTGGAACTTCAAGACTAATATGGAGAAGACAATATGTCCATCTGAAAATGCTCAGATTATTATGGTTAGATTTTTTATTGCATTTTTTATTCAGACGGAGAAAATATTTTCATTGTGTAATATTACCAGCAAAAATTCCTGATTTAGGAACCTTTGAATCACATAGTTTTTTCTTTTGCCATCTTCTGCAAATTTGAAGAATGAAACTCTCACAATTCACTGAGTCATAATTCAAATGTTATCTTTCTTAAATCACCAATGACAAAAATACCTATCACTATATATTCCTATTAATTTAACTTGGAAGTATGTTGGGAAAAAGACGACTCCTAGCAAAAAACAAATTCAAGGAGGAGGTGTGATGTAGAATCAGCAAGTTAAATGTTACAAAAATTTTACTTATGATTAAAGCAAAATTTTAATGCAATTTTGTAGCTTTTTTATTCTTGTCAAAAAGATATTTCTAACCAAATATATCTAGGACTTTTATTTGAGTAAAAAGTAAAAAAATAACCTAAATTCATTTGCAAAAGTTATATACCAAATGGAACCTTAGATTTGGTAGATCTGCTAGTGAAAGTTCGTTGACCACTTGCATGAAACATGCTGATATGATGCACCCTTGCCTATCTGATACATTCTGCAGGAATGTATTGCAAAGTATTCTCTCCTTCTACCTCCTTTTATTTTGTCAGAGGAGGCGTCGTGTTTGTGAACAATTGGTCTAGAGTGAGAGATCTATACCTAATGTTGGCAACATGGACTCCATGGAAACTATAACTATGAGATAATCCCCTGGAAAATTAATTTTAAAATGCAAAATATTCTTCTCTATAGAAGAATCTTAGGTGCTTTGAAATGAGATGTGTATGGTTTAAGTTAACTGAGATAGATCTTGGAATGACTGGTGAAAGGTGCAACAACCACATTAATGGGCAGGGAAGACAAGTTTAGAAGCAGGTATGGTATGGTTTTAATAATTAGCCGAGGACATATTTCATTTTTTGGTTATTTTAATATCTTGGCCACGAATAGGTCTTCACCAAACTGGAACATGATTGTGCGTTTCATACTGGCCCAAGAAGAGTTGAGTGACACTTGAGATGAAGCAGAGTATTTCTTTTTAAATGGAATATCATAAACCCCAGAAATTACAGATTCTTCCAGCCTATAATAAAGACAGAATCGACCACAATTCTTTCATTTCATCTCAATATTTTCATCTCTTTCCATTCAAGATTTCCTTCTTGAAGCCTTGTCTTTATATTGGCAATGAGCAATGCTTATTAGTGTATGGACTGGGAGATAAATTTCGATTAAGTCAATGGAGATAGTTGAGATTGATCAGACTGTTGCTGATGCTCATATAGGTTAAGGAGGAAGGAAACATAGGCTTGAATTATTTAGTGACAAATGATGCATAACTTTCAAACTAATTGGAGCAGCTCCTGATAACTAAGATGATGGAAACAAAAAAAAAAGCATTCAAACTAATATACTGCAGGTCCATTTCATGTTTTCAGATTTTGGGGCATTATTCGAAACTTGTTTGTTGTTTTTGTTTATTGATCCTATATGACTTGCATCTAGTCTTTACTTTTGACTACTTTGCCATGATTATTGTACTGTTATAAATTCACCTATTTAGAACTTTTTAATGATGTAAGCTTAGTGATCCAAAATAAAATTTAGTTCACTTGTGTGTTAGATGTCGATATTTTATGCCCCGCCAATCTCTTTTCAGCTTCTACCATAGTTTTGGCATTTTATATCTAACTTGGATTGGTGGTTTTCTTCTTTTTTTTTTTGTTTTATAGGTGAATGGATGTGAATTTGCTGCTATATCGCTTTTGGCCTCTGAAAACCACTTCAGGTCTCTCTCTCTTTTCCACACCCTTATATGTGGATGTGTTATTTCTGTTTACCTATGACCTGGAACCTTGATTGAAAAGACAGTTTACAATTTTACAAAAATCTGGCAATTTTAGGATTCCAGAGTCATTGCCTTGCCTTCATGATAAACTACTTACAGCTGCTGCTGATGCCACAATCAGTTTATCTCCCAATCAGAAGATAACACAGGTTGGAGTTATGTTTCAGGCTTTCTGTATTTTTCCCCAAAAAAACTTTAGGGCATGATGCTAATAACTTTTGTGGCTGCAGGGTGCTTCCTCTGGTATTTTAGGTGGTTTGATTAAGGGTTTCCCAGGGAGCAAGGCAGAGCACCATGTAGATCTTCTTGAAGTTTGTAAGAATGATTTTGCTCATTTAGAGAGCATATTTTCCATCCCTCCTTTCTTAAAGCCTTCTGTCGACCATGCGGATGACCAAAAAGTTGTGGAGCTTAGCATAGGTTTTGTATCCCCTTGCTCCAAGAATCTCTATTTCCTTACCTGGTCTTTTTCCTGACTCTGCTTCTGTTTGCTGCAGATGACATTGATATTGACGAACCTCTATTTGTCTCACCTTCATCTGAAACAAAGAAGAATGATACTAAAGGCATACCCCAAATCTTCTTATACTTTGGCGGATTTGCTAATTCATGCTAACCGTTCTTCTTGTTGCTCTGCAGATAAGGGAACAGAAAGGGAAAGATTATTTGAAGGTGCAAGTACTGATTCACAGCCAAAGCTCAGAACAGCCGATGAAATTAAGGCTAAATATAGGAAGGGGGTAATTCAACATGAAAGGTTAAAATGCTGATGTCTTGTGGATTATCAATTTTTTGACATGGTAGTTTATGTTTGTAGGATGCCTCTGCTGCAGCTGCACATGCAAAGGACAAGCTCATACAACGCCAGGAAAAACTTGAGGTAGTAATAGAACTAGTTTTGGTTCCCTTTTATGAACTCATTGGATGAATCTCCTCGAAGAAGTTTTTGTTGCCTTTAAGGCTCAATATTTTGAAATTATGCCCTCGTTATAAGGTTGCAATCTCGACAGCAAGTCATTATATACCAAACTCAGATTAACAATTGGGGACCCCTTGACCTGACAATTTGGGCCCCCCTTTAAGAACTATCCATGAATTGTTATGGCCCCCGTTGCACCTAAACTAATAAAACGATACCTGTAATACAGTTGATTAGTGCCACCCTTTTTGATAACCATCTGGTAGTGGCTGCAATCTTAACCTTACCAAATGGTATCTCCTATTCGAACTAAATTCTTGGAAACTTCATACATCGAGGTCAGCATTTATTTATTTTTTAGTAGTCTCTCATTGAATGTTAAGACAATTGTTATTAAATTGATTTTAGGTACAATAATGGACTTAAATGCATGCCTTTCTTTTCGTTTTTCCTAACTAATTGTGCGACTGTGAGGATTTGGTATTACAGGTAAAATTTCTGGTTAAATTACTTTGTTCTGGGGATATGTAGTCTTAATTTCGAAGTTTAATCTATTGCTTTGACGACATTTAAAGAATTACATCAGGAATAGCACAAACAAGACAATTAGAAACATACAGTTTGATAACCTAAAAGCAGTTAAGAACTTGCGGATTTAGTAGCTTAAGGAGGCCTATTAAATCAACCATATATTGATCAACTTTCTTCAAATTGTAAGAATACAGCTGGAGAAATTCTTGTAGTGATTAGCTTTGGCCTAACTTTTCTTTTCTCCTCGTTTATATTATTCACAACAGAGGCTCAGTGAGCGTACAGCGGAGCTGCAAAGCGGGGCCGAAAACTTTGCATCAATGGCAAATGAACTTGCCAAGCAAATGGAGAAACGCAAATGGTGGAACATATAATAGTGGCTTCCCTGAAAGCGCATCGTTGACCGTGCATATCCTGAATCAACTATTAACGTTTTCGGATGGCCCCATCAGTACCAGGTTTCTTCTTTGCATATTTTGATGATTGATTCTTTAATCGTTTAGATGTCCTCCATTCGTGTATATTATGAGTAGTCAAAGCAACTCGTTTATATTTTTTGTTTTTTTTTCTTTTCACACCGTATGTTCTTTTCATCAGCTGGAATGAGCAAGTTGATGACCACGTATTATTACATCACTAACCCTACCCTTGACCATTTGAACTGGGATCCACGTTTACTCCGAGTATTAAAAGAAGAAATAATAAAGTTGAGAACGTTTCGTTCCATCGGAGTTCCCATATTATATTTGATTAATTACTCGAGTGGTTTTTGGTGCTCTTTGGGACCCCGTGCATGTTTTGCCAAAATGGGATTCTGGAGGCAAGCTCATGGGTGGGAAAGGAATGGTAAATTATTTTTGTAGGGTGGTCTGAACCCGTTTAATATCATACTTTACCCTTTAAATTATTGAGGTTGAGGTAAAATAAAGTTCCCTGTCAAGTATCCTAAAACAACAAATTAAAAAAAAAAAAATAGAAAGAGACAAATAAAAGTATTGCTTCAAAGTTTGACTTTTAGACATGGGCTTTATTGGGTTTGCGTATCTAATTTGTTTATATATAAACCTGTTTTGGTTAAAATAGAAAGAATATTATTATATAGGATTTTAATTATAGTCGTTTTTAGAAATGGTGCAGGAGTAGCCAATGATATCAATGGCTACTCCTGCACCATTTCTATCAAGAAGATAAAATCTATCACCCATTAAAAATTATAAAAAATATCTCTATCTAGAATTTATTCTTTTTTAATTGTATTTATTTCTAGTTACTAGACGAGTTTCATTTATGATGGGGTAATGCATGCGTACAACAACGCAAATAGTTCCAAACTTTGAGTTGCTTGAAAAATTAACGATCTTCTCATTTCTTCTTATCAGCTTTCCCTACCTGAGGCATTTGCAGCGTGAAAAGTTTACTTGACCCAAGTGGGCGCAGAAGCAAGAATAAACTGAAAAGTGTAATGAACACACACAAGTTATTAGCAAACTCTTTATAATCGAATAGTGGCCTGCGGGTTCTTTCCCTACACGGGCCAGAGAACAGCCATGGCGTGAAGCAGATGACAGAACGAAAC
>Ga0325414_1006910_pt1 | contig 12067 bp, 3 predicted proteins | sample PopdelMetagenome_8_FD_206183 | JGI IMG/M metagenome (GOLD analysis project Ga0325414, IMG submission 206183) | Populus deltoides microbial communities from Bellville, Georgia, United States - Leaf-PdKOR-R3 | ecosystem: Host-associated > Plants > Phyllosphere > Phylloplane/Leaf | place: USA... | reverse complement strand
TTGACAAAGAAAGAACAAAGAAAAAGAATGTTTTTTTATGAAATGTATCTGGGAATGAACGTTTAACGACCATGATTTTTTTTACTACTTATATATATTTTCTTGGAAAACAACAAAAAATAAATAAATAAGAGAATATAACTGAATAAATGAAAGAAAGAAAGAACACATGATAATGTTTCACCTTATGCATCTCATGCGTCTCTTCTTTACAGGGAAAAAAAATGAAATCTTCAAAGTATGAACTACCAGCAATGTTATAAAAACTAATGATTGAGTATCTAATATTTCATTTTGAACAACAATTCTTCTCATTCTTTTTAAAACCGCATTATTAAATAAGAGACCGAGCTGTCCAAATTTGTTTGGTGTGTTGGATATGATGTTAGAGAATAACCATATCCTATGATTTTATTTAAAAATTTAAGTTATTGGATTGAGATGGTTCTTTGATATGATATCAGAACCTTGATGACCAAGTGATCACGAGTTCGAATCTCACCACCTCTATTTATTTGATAAAAATCAAGCACAAGATAATATGAGTTTGTGCAAGTTTCAAATCTAAAGGGTTTTCACTTGAGGGGGTGTGTTAAAGAATAATATAAATCATATTCTGGAACATCACCTAAAAGTTTAAGTTATTGGGTTGAGATGATTTTTTGACACATGAAATAAAAAATAAAAAAATGATATTTAAAGTATCCTGAGATAGAAATAATATCATAATAAAAAATACAGTGACAATTAAGATAGAAATGATATTTTTTTTATTTTTTTTATTTGAAATGATATATAAAGATAGAAAGATTATTTAATAGTTATTTTAGTTTCCTCACAAAAAATACAGTGATAGTGTTTTTAGTTAGTGTCTTCTAGAAAAGACAAATATAAAATGGATAAATTTAAACATAATTTGGTGAGGAAACTAATTAAAATAAAAAATAAAAATAAACCAAAATATTTTAAATGATATATAGTTAGTGTCTTCTACATTTTTTATTTTTTATTTTAGTTTCCTCACCAAATTATATTTTTATCCATTTTATATTTGTCTTTTCTAGAAGGCACTAACTAAACACAACCTTGAAAAACACTGTATGATGTCCATGTGAATTGAACTTAATGAAATCTTTATCTGAATTCAAATTTTTTTAGTACTGTTAACCTGTTAAATGTCGATGATTAAAGTGATTACTGGGCAAGGAATAGATTCAAAACTTTGAATCATCATCAAATCGGTGACAAGAGATTCTAGCTTAAATTCTTTTGAGTGCCTAGGTGACCAAGGATATATTTATTCCTGATTCTTCTCAGGTCTCTTTACGCTGATCACCAGCTCCACTGCCAAACTAGAAGGAAATCCCTCAATTCAAGAATCTGTAACAGCGGCAGGGGACCCTTCGAGTTTCCCAGAAGTCAATTAGAAAGGGCAATGCCTCGTCTGCAAAATGCTTTTGACTCGCCTAAATTGATGGTATCCTATGTAATGTCAAGAATGAAACCTATAAGCTATAAGCTATATATTGTGAGCTTCAAAAAAATTTGAATGGAATCATCTCTCTTATGAAGAAAAATATAACATAGAATACCTATAATTACTGATGGTAGGACCTATGATTAAAAACCCCAGCACACGAAATGCATCTCAACTAACCCACACAAAAAACAATTCTTCAGCTAGAAAAATATCAATTATTCTGTCCCATTACCCTAACTTTTTCGTCAAAGTATCCTCCAACTCTAGGCTAGAATTATACTATATTTCCACTTGGGTTTTTGAATGTCCAAAAGGGCATATATGGCATCTACCTTCTACAACATTACAACACTGTTTTTGTGTACAAGCCTCCAGAGACAAGCGTGTTTAGCCTGTAGTTAAACCCTTTAAGAACCCGTCAACCTCTCGGGCTAGACAATTTTGAAAATCCTCTTGAATGGATAATACTTTTATTTCTAGAAGCTGCACAAATTGGTGCTACTGTGAAGGAGGGAGACACGTCGTCGAGCCCAAGGTCCAGCCACCAGCGATTCCCAACTCACGTGTTCCTGCCTGTAGAATGCTCGATGGAGTTGCAGCATGGCTAATCAATGGTGTTGCCGCAATCTTTTTCACCTCTCTAGAGCGGTGTTCTTGCATCTACATTGACACAAAAGATGATTCTGAAGATTCTAGTCACTTGCCTTTGATACACTATGAAGGATATGGCAACGAGGCTAAGGGCATGAAAGGAAATGGAGTTGAGAAGAACGAAGATGGACAAAAAGATTGATGATTGATATATAGGTGTTCTAAATATAGGAAATGCACACATCATCCTAAATACAGTTCCCTCAACAAAATAATATATATATATTACAATTTATTTGTTCATTAATTATACAGGACTTTGTATGTACCATATAGTTCATGTAAAAGGATCAATATTCTTGGATTGTTAAAAAAAATACGTTCTATCTGTTTATATAATAAGATAACGTATATAATTAAAACTAACAACACGCAATTCAGAGATAAATATAAAATTAGTTCTTTATTTTATTTCTGGATGAATTTGTGGTTATAGGTATTTGTTTTTTGTAAAAAAAATATTTTACATATTCATATGAAAAACAATTTAAGTGATAGGGTGCGGGGTGGGTGGGGGTGATTGTGGTGGGATATTGTGCAGTGGTGACAATTAGTGGAGGTCGTGGTAGTGAATTATATATGAGTGAATTATTGTATATAGAATTTGATGAGTTAAAAATATTTTTTAAGAAATGAAATAGATTTTAAGATGTAAAATATTTTACATGGAAAATTTATAAAAAAAAAAAAAGGAAGAACAAGGAATGAATGTGACCGTTGGGAAAGAACAATGAGTTAAGGATTTTAATATAATTGTGCACAATATTGTATGTAGTCCTACCGGGTAGCTTGTGGTAGTACCTTCTTAAGAGTCATTTGGTTAATTGTGTCATTTCCTTGCTAGTTTACTGAATCAGGACGGTTCTGAATGAAAAAAAAAATGAAAGTAAAAAACATGTCTAGGCAGTAGGAACACTTTTACGGTGTTATTAAATTTTACTTAATAAGTTAATCCTTAAATTTTTTACTTTAGATTTTAAATTAAATTATATAGAAGTTATCTCGATATAACTTAATCAATTTAATAAATTCAAAAACAATCCAGATAACCGATAAAAATATTATATGACTTTGAAAATTACATATTTTTTTAATATTGAGACAGCGATATATTGTCGACCCGGGTTTCGTGACTTAACCTGTTAAACCCGCTGTCAAATAATCATCTCAGCCTAAAAGTTTAAGTTATTCAATAAAACCTCAAAATATAATTTATATTATTTTCTAACACATCCTCTCATAGAAAAGTTTTTTAAACTTAAAACTTGCACAAATCTATCATTATCTTATGCTTAATCTTATCAAATAGGATGAGATGGTGAGATTCACATTCTCTATCCAGTCAATAAGGCTATGATATTATGTTAAAGAATCATCTCAACTCAAAAACTTAAGTTGTTAAGTGAGATCTGAATAAATAATTTATATTATTCTTTAATATCCACGATTCTAGTCATAAACTCAATTGAGTTTAATAAATTCATTTTTGTTTGTTTTTTATAAAGTTATCACAATGTCAAATAAATATATCAGTATTTTATCGTGCTTGATTTTACAATTATATATTTTAAAATAAATTAAATATTAAAGAATAAAATAAAAAATAAAAAATAAAAAAAAGATAAGAAAAACCTGCTTCATTATTTATTTGAACAATGCAAGCAAGTGATTTTAGGAATATGAATATAGTGAAGAATATAGATTGCGACACGAGCACTATGATCCAGTTGGAGACCTAAAGGTGAGTTGCCTCATGGACACTGCAAAAGAGTGTTGAAATATAGAGGTAAAGCATGGCAACAAGTGTTTAAAACTAAAACATTTTGACTAACTTTCACACTTATAATTTAAAAATATACGGATATTTACAAAATTTCTAGTACATGCACAATCCTTGCAATTTCATGCTAATAACACCTGGTATATGTATTATATTAATGGAAATAGTAGAGATATGATTGATGCATATGAAATATTTAAGCATATACATGTACTTTATTATATTCTAGAAACAAGTTTATTTGTCAGCATTCCTCACCAAGCTTGTTTCTAGGATAATGTTTGGTTATTGTACTAGAATAAAAAATAAAAAATAAAGCAAACGAGATAGAAAAGAAAATGAATATAAAATTGTATTTGATAGTTATATATAAAATAAAATGGTTATTTATATTTTATTTAGTTATAATAGACAAGACATGATAAAATATATAAAAAAATATCTTACCCTTAATATGTATTGTTGTCAAACTTATATATTTTAAAAAATAAATGTTGTTTGTTTACTTTAATTTATATTGAATGTTGAAATTAATAATATTATAATAATTATAATTACAAAACTAAGACTAACTTCACAAATTAACCCGAGGCCTTGACTAGCTCAAGTTTAAGAAAAATAAAGGAATGATTAACTTGACCTGACCCGATCAAAAATCCAAGTTAACTCGAGATAAAACAAAGATAAAAAACTTGTTGACTTTTTTGAAAGAAAAATAGTCAAAATAAGGTTGTTTTAATTATTTAAAAAAAATCGGATCAGCGGGGTTGACCCTCCCAACCTATAACCCGAATCTTGCCTCAGGTTATTTTTCAAGTCGAGTTTTAAAACTATGATAATGACCTGTTTTGTTTTATATTGACCCTGATTGACCCTCCCGACATGTAATCCAGAACTTATCTTAGGTCGACTCTCGAATCGGGTTTTAAAACTATAATAATTATTATTTTTGTCATTATCCCGGGTTAACTCCACTTGTAATCCGGGTCTTGCCCTGGGTTGACCTCCGAATTAGTTAATATTTGTAGACTTATTTCTCTCATGAAAAACTTCTCTTTTTTTTTTTTTCAAATCAATTGCAGATGTATCATCAACAACAATCTATATGCTTTCTTATATATTGAAGCATGTATATTGTCTTCAAAATTCTTCTTCCACACAACAACAAAAATGCATGAAGCTGATCATGTCTCTCGTAATTAAGTAGAAAAAAAGGTCACAGTTATTTTTCCTTTTAACTTCATATGAAAAATAAATAGTATCTCCAATGAAAAATAATTAAGAAATCAATGGTACTCTTGCTATATATCATCAATATATCTTTCATAGTTATTGTCACCATAACCAACCAATTAAGTTGAACTTAGTCGAAGAAGAATAGAATAAATCATAAAAAACAATAATTCCTCTAATGTATCGAATCTGCTCTATTACCAATGAATGTATTACAGTAAGTTAAGAATCATAAATTGCTAATTAATCTGCCTTCCAAACAGTTCCGTTGGATATATCTTCTCCATTTTCTGACAACTTCACACCAAATCGAGAGGAGGTGCGTTAACTGGTTTGTAATTTTCATATTGAACTCATTGGGAATCTTTTTACATAGCTGCTCTCTCTTGAGAAATTTAGAAACAGGCAACATGTCTTGTCCTTGTTAAATAATCATTTAAATTCTTCACTGCTAAGATATTGATGGTATAAAAGGTAAGTTAAAATAAATATAAAAAAAAAGGCATTATTTTGCCCATGTTTTATGATTTTAGCGTATCTTGCTTTTAAAATGTCGGGCTTATGCTTTTCATTTATTCAGCAACAATAAATTATGATCAGTTCATGCTTTATTCCTTTCTTTCCTCTTGAGTTTCTTTTCAGCTACTCCAATGATGATTCTTGTAAGCTAAAGATTCTTTCCCTTATTTGGTCCTCAATCTTTTCTAATATTGTAGATTCGTAACCCAACAAAATTTGAGTGCTTGAGTTTTTAGTGCTATAATAATTTATTATTTTTGGTTTCTGACTAACTCGATCCATTATTGACTGTCTTGGAATATTGTTAAACTTTTTAAAAGTTTCATTAGTCTTTTTCTAGAAAATAACCAAACTACTCTTCAATTAAAAGGGTATTTTGGGGGAAAAATCTTAAATTAATAACAGCTCAACACTTGGTCAACAAACATTTATGTGTAAATAATACTTAAATGTGTAAACATTTATATTATATTTATGTATAATTTTATCATTTAATATATATATATACACATATTTTTTATTTTTTATTGAATAATAAATAATACTTCAATAAATATCCAAAACCCAATAAATTATGTGTAAATATTTAATTTTTTACTCGGTAATGAATATAATATAAATATTTATTTAAAACATAAATATGAGAATAAATTTACTAAAAATCCAGACCGTTGATGCACGTTTGATAGTCGATATCATCCCTGTAGGTAGCCCCTCAACTTGCATATTCCCTTTTTCGTACTTTCGGCAAAGACAGCAGATTGACAAGGTCATTTTTAGAGTGCCTCCAAGCTATTGAAATTGGAATTATTGAGGTAGGTATTAATCATAAGTTGGCAAGTCGCTCTCTTTCAATTAATCATCTTCAAATGTCAAAATAGTTCGGCAATTTATAAGGACTTTGCTAGAGACAGTTTTCAGTACTGATGTAACAATTCTGAAAGGGATCTGATAATTAATTGAGAGGAAAAAAAAAACCCTTAAGATTATTTCAATGGCCAATCAGCTCCCCAAAACGCACCTTGATCTTGAGGTCATCTTGAGTTGATGGTAATTCATAAACGATTAGCTAGCCTTGCAGTAGATTGTGGCATGCCTTTTATTGAGCTTAAAGCGAAGGCCAGAAAACACAAGATACAAAGATATGAGATGACATGCCATTGTTTTTTTTTTTTTAAGTTTAACATGGGTGTCCGGGTCAGTTTGCACGAACCTCCACTAATCTCACAGGCTCTAAAATTAACGACCATGTAAGTCTCAAGTGATCATTATATGAGCAACCACAGAGTTCGAACTTGAGACCACAGAAAAAGCAAACATCTTGGTCTCAAACTCTTACCACTGGACCACCACCTAAATGGTTTGCCATTGTTTTTAATATTATGGGTTGTCAGTGCTAAAAAAATATTCAAATAAAAAAATAACAAACATTTGTTCATGGGAATATAAAAATATTTTTTTTGATATAAAATTTTAAGTAAATTTATATATTTTTAAAACATGATAAATATATAAAAGGATATATAGAAAAATTTATAGTCCATGAAAATAACTAGTACCTTATTAATTATTTTCCCGGTTCACTGTGAAACAAATACAGATATATAAAGTTATTATCTCTTTTATTATGTTTTCAATGTTATTTCCTCAATTACTAGGCTTTATTCTTTATTCTTTAAATATTATTTACAAAATTATAAAAATTAAAATCAGAAACAACTAAGAGAAACAATAAATAAATGGATAAGTCAATAAAAACACAAAAGTTGAGAACTACAAAGGGTAATAATAATAACAAAGATGCAAATAAATGTTTCAAAAAAACAAAACAAGACGTTTTTCAAATGAAGATATCATCTAGAAATTGCATTGTTTTGAATGTATTCAGACAAAAAAAAAAAAAAAGAGAGAGGAAGAAGAAGATGCTCCTTCGGGATTCGAATCCTCTCCCGTCCAAAACATGGAAAAAAAGAAAAAGACTAAACAACCACTAATATTTTATGTTCATAATTAATTCAGAAAGCAAATGTGATATCACAAGAGAAAGACATAATTTTAAATTATAATTAGTGAGCCACTCTTCTGTAATAAATAATAATAAATCACCTTAATGCCTTTGATGATTTGGTCAGCCATGACATACATGCATGCGGCCCAGTTTCTCTCATGGCTTGGGCTTCGCTAGCTTCGGCTAGAGAACCAAGCCACACACGTGTCTTCACGCCAGTAACCTCCCCAATTATTTGCTCCCCACACGCTCATGCAATCATGATTCGACACGCTTCGCTGTGGAGCATAATTTTTTTGTTCCTTCATGGCTAAGCTTAATGAAGCCCAATAATTCTGCGGGCCCCATCAGCTCATGTCACTTTAGTTTGCCTTTTGAAAAAGACATCATGGTGCCCACTGACTAGAAAGCCAATCCCTGTACACATACGGTGTATGTACATAAGACATACGATCTTGGACGAATATACCCTTGAGGAGGCATTTTTCACGCCAATGGGGTGGGTCCTACCAACACCATGAATTCTGCCCATAAATACGAGCCTCCTATGAAGCAATTCCTCCCTTTCCTCCTCCTCCTCCCCTCCCCTCCCCTATCTATTTAGCAATTTTTGTAGCCATGTTGTCCACGGTTTCGGCCATTTTCCCATCGGTTGAACCGATGGCCAGCAACCCATTTCAGTCCTTCGAGAACGGCTTTACGCCTTGGGACTGTTTCGACCCCTTTTCAAGCTCTCCTCAGTCACCAAAACCTGTTGGTTCGAGTTCCGGTTCGGATAAATCCAACCAGGCAGGCCAAAACCCTGACAACTCGAACTCAAACTCTGGCTCCGACGACCCAAACCCTCAAGCTTCACTCATAGATGAGAGGAAACGCAGGCGGATGGTATCAAACCGGGAGTCGGCAAGGCGGTCACGGATGCGAAAGCAGAAGCACGTAGAAAACCTAAGGAACCAGGTGGACCGGCTTAGGATTGAGAACCGGGAACTGACGAACCGGTTGCGCTTTGTTTTGTACCATTCCCATGGTGTACGGACAGACTACGACCGACTCCGGTCTGAGTATAGTACGCTCCGAAAAAAGCTGTCGGACATACGCCAAATTTTGATGATGAGGCAACTCCAAGAATTGACGTCCGCGTGGCCATGCAATAATATGATTCCCACCACCACCGAACAAATAGCTCCATCATTAATGACTTCATAAACTATATAATAAAATCAATAAATCATGAAACTGAAAGTTAAAACAGGAAGAAAACGAGGCTTTATTTGCAGAGTCTTCTGATCAGCACTCCTTGTAGAGTCTTATATATATATTATATGTAAATGATAAAGCTGCTATGAAGCAAAACTTAAATGGTGGGGTTTACGGTGATTTTTGGTAAAGGGTGCTTTTAGGGCAAAATGATTGGCGGTTTTGGTGAGCCTTGGTTCATTCTCATGTAAAAAGACTAGTTGACTCGTGCTCGGTCGGTTATTTATAGCTATATTATCTATCTATCTTGTTTTCCTATTGTTTAATTTCAGTTCACACCCACAGTACCACTTCTTATGCTCGATATATCCGCTTATAATTATAACATGAATGGAATCATGCATGTGTGTGTGTGTGTGTCTATATATATATATATATATATATATATATATATATATATATATATATATAATTGGCTGGAAAAGTATACAGAAAACTGTCCTCTCAAAATCTAGCTCGAGTTGAATTGTGTGAAAAATAATTTTATCAAATTTTATTGACTTGATAAATCAACTATAGATTCGAACAAAAATCAAGATAAGATTTAATTTGATTTTTTTAATTCAAAATAATATTATTTTAAATTGAACTTCCCGCTATTAACCCATAACCTAAAACTTAAATTAAATCATTGAGAACGATCCGGACGAAATTTCATAACTACGGTACAGGGCATGGATAATGATGCCACGGCATCATCCTGACGCACTCACCATTAACTTTTGATAACGAAAGAGGATGATCCCAACTTGTGGATCCAAATACATGAGTGGGCTGAGATTATCAAACACCATGAGAGTAGAGGAAATTGTGTACAGGCAAGAGCCTATTTATCAGTGCTTTTTACAAATTTACATCAGTTTTTCCTTCCTTGATTTTTTTTTTCACTTTCCAGGTCTATCAGAAATATTGGCATTCGATTTGTTAATTAATTCATTATTTTCATCATCGAGTTTTGATGACTCCTGTTATAGCTAATACTTACATTACGTTTTTTTAATTTTTATTTTCCTAATGGAAGAACAATATCAGTCTGTTAAAGCATTTGTCAAAATAATTAATAACTATGTCATGTGGTGAGGATACATGAAAAAACTACACAGAATATTTTATATAATGTAAATGTTTCCATAAATATTTATACAAATATCTAGAAATTTATATTAAATATTTTGTAATCTAGATATTTATATTAAATATCTTAAGCATTTCTTAAGATATTTATTTTAGAAAAGTCTATATTAAAACATCTTCATCTTTTTAAATAGAAGGTCTTACATAGCTCATCTCTTTACATTTTATCTCTCTCTCTAGATGATATATTATATATATATATATATAATAAATTTGATATAAAATTTAAACAAAACTTAAAAAGTATTTAAATTTAAAGAATATTTATTCATCCCATCAAACTGAACAAACACTATATTAATTTATACTTCAGAATATTTTTCTTGGAAGTGTTTTCGGTTCTCTATCAAAATTTCCGGATCTAGTTTTATCTGCTCATTAAAAACACTCAGAGTCTTTATACAATGAATTTTTTCAGCCTCATCATGTCGCAGCGTGAAACATTTATTAATTTGAATCTCAATTTAATTGAACTCAGCAAAAAAAAACCAGTTCAATTACTCTGTAATTCATTTTGATTCATGAATTTTAAAAAACTGTAATCAAATTTTAGCATCTAATCTTATCCCTTTTTTTTTTTTTTTTCCTTCTGGCCTTCGAAGGTCTAAAAACAGTGTTCAAATACTTTTTGTTGTGTCAACTTTTAAATCATAATCAAACCGTGTAAAATATCAAACATGCCAAGCATCGACATACTCACGCCTGCTTGCAAACATTTGGCACAACGTTGAATCAGTGCAGCTACTTTTTTAATCATTAAAATTTTAATTATGGACTGCCCCGAAATCTAACTAATATGATATTTAGATCAGTCTAGAATGATTTGTTGATTCGAGCCTAGCCCGGTCCTAAACTAATTTTTCACCAATTGATTTTTTTAAAGCTTTTTTTATTAAAAAAATATTATTTTAATTTTTTGAAATAAGTTTAGATGTGAACCATCATCAACTCTCCCTCCCTGAAATTTAGTTCTTACCTTGAATAGAATTTTATAAGTATGATTTTAATTCGAAGAACTCCTCCATTTGCAAGAAGCCAAGAATTGAACCCATAATTATGTTGTGTTTTGACTAAACATTTCAAAACTGGTAATTCTTAATTATGACGCATTTAATTAATTCCCTTTGGGCCGGCCATGAATATCAAGAGGCACCTTGCTTTTTCCTTGCCTACCAAAGGTATACTTGGCCCCATCATGCTTATAATTCAACAACTTTTTCAACTAACAATTGAGAGATAGATAGAGATGGAAATGAAATTCACAAGTATTTGGATAAACCTTTCTATTTTTATTGATTGATTTACACATTTCTTATCAATATTCATGGGCTTTTATATTTATAAACAGATTACACCTCTAATTATCATAATCTAACTATAAATAATTATCTAATTAAACAGAGATTTTAATAAACTAATTTAACATAAATTTATTTTTAACAAAGAATTTCTATATACACTAGAATTTTAATCTAGAAAATAGAAGAGATTTTAAAAGTTTTTCAAGTGGTAAAAAGTTTGTAGAAATGTTTCGTTAAGTATGTATTTGAAAGAGAAGTAGTTAGTGTATTAGAAGAAAAAAAATACATATAGAAGAAATAAAAATATATTTAATTATATTGACAGAGAGATAAATATATAAATATAAATTTGTATTTAAAATAGTTTTAGAATAAATTTTTATTTTTTCAAAACACAAAGAACAAGAAAACATGTCTTATCTATTCCAACTATCTTTGTTTTTGCAAGAAGTATATTATTTATTAATCTATATATATTACATAATTTATAATAAATATAAACAAAAAAGGCAGAAGCTCCAAATTAGAGGTTCTCAGGCTTTTGATTTTGGATGTGGGATCCATCTCTCACAATTTTGCTAACCAAACGCTATTTAAAGTTGCGTTTAACACTCAAACACCTAAAGAGTTAAGAGTACCCAAACAAACCCTTAAAGCCAAATAAATCTTAATTTAATTATAGAGTTTTTCCTTGACATGATCAT
>Ga0325414_1006908_pt1 | contig 12068 bp, 5 predicted proteins | sample PopdelMetagenome_8_FD_206183 | JGI IMG/M metagenome (GOLD analysis project Ga0325414, IMG submission 206183) | Populus deltoides microbial communities from Bellville, Georgia, United States - Leaf-PdKOR-R3 | ecosystem: Host-associated > Plants > Phyllosphere > Phylloplane/Leaf | place: USA... | reverse complement strand
GGTGATGATATTGATGGTATTTCAGTTTTGAAGACAGAGTTGGCTAGACGATTTGAAATGAAGGATTTGGGTTATCTTCGATATTTCCTGGGTATTGAGGTAGCATACTCACCTAGAGGTTACCTTTTTTCTCAGTCGAAATATGTTGCAGATATTCTTGAGCTGGCTAGACTTACTGATAACAAGACTGTAGATACTCCTATTAAGGTCAACGCGAGGTACTCTTCTTCTAATGGTTTACCTTTGATAGATCCTACTTTATACCGCAGTATTGTTGGGAGTTTGGTATATCTCACCATTACTCGTCCAGATATTGCATATGCTGTTCATGTTGTTAGTCAGTTTGTTGCTTCTCCTACTACTGTTCACTAGGCAGCTATTCTTCATATTTTGCGATACCTTCGGGGTACAGTTTTTTAGAGTCTGTTACTTTCATCCACCTCTTCCTTGGAGTTACGTGCATACTCTGATGCTGATCATGGTAGTGATCCCACAGATCGCAAGTCTGTTACCGGGTTCTGTATCTTTTTAGGTGATTCTTTTATTTCTTGAAAGAGCAAGAAACAATCTATTGTTTCTCAATCATCCACTGAAGCAGAATATCGTGCCATGGTATCTACTACCAAAGAGATTGTTTGGTTACGTTGGTTACTTGCTGATATGGGAATTTCCTTTTCTCATCCTACTCCTATGTATTGTGACAACCAGAGTTCTATTCAGATTGCTCATAACTCGGTTTTTCATGAGCGCACTAAGCACATTGAGATCGATTGTCATCTTACTCGTCATTATCTCAAACATGGCACCACTACTTTGCCTTTTGTTCTTTCTTCCTTGCAGATTGCAGATTTCTTTACCAAGACGCATTCCATCTCTCGTTTTCGTTTTCTGGTTGGCAAACTCTCGATGCTTGTAGCTGCCGCATTGTGAGTTTGAGGGGAGATGTTAAATAATATTTATGTAGTCTTATTTATTAAGGGTAGAATAGTATTTTCAGTTTGACCTATATATACTTTATTTATATTTAGGTTAAGACCAATCATTCATAATATACAGTTTATTCAGAATTCTAGCCTCCTTTCTCTATTTAATCTCAATTAATTTAACAGCCAATATAACACAACAATGAATTGAAAACACCAACCAGATATCATAACAAACAAAAAAAGGCAAGCAGAATCAAGCGTATACCAACCCACAGAAAAACAAAAGAACTAAATGTAAATTGCTGCAACAAAAATGATAAGAAAAAACATTTGGACAGTGCAATGAAGTTCACTGGAATCAGATAGAGAGTCAAATGGTACCTGCCATGAACCAAAGTCTGAGAAGGCTTTCCCGCGCAAGGAAAGTGCAGGAGTAAGAACCCACAACCATAGACCTCAACTAAAGAAGAGAAAACAAAAAAACAGGAAGCCCTTAATTCTAAACTCATATTGCAATACAGAAGCAAACAATAGAATCAAGCACCTATTTGAAAGGAAATGAAAAAGAATGAAACCAGAAACCAATCTAGACAGTAGATGATCGAAAGGCTAGCTCAACAGTCCTTTCAAAAGAAGAAGAAGAAATGGAATCCAGATAATACAGAAGGAAATATGTTCAAATTCATAAAGAAAGCTTTAAGAGAAATTAAAATCCAGCACCTGTTTACATGAAAATCTAACAGGATAAGTGAAAACCCACATCTAAACCACACCTGAGAAGGGGCTGTTCAGAAGCTTTTTTTTCAAAGAAATGAAGCATGAACTCAGTTGATTCCATAAAGAAGAACAGTCAACACAATAACTAAAGATAAAAGAGAGCAGAACACCATGGGTGTCTCACAAAGGCATTTCTATTGGATTAGATGAGAACCCAATCCCCACACAACTGCGTGGCATCTTAACATACGACTCAATCATTAGAAAAGGAACCAAACAAACACCAGACCAGATGAAATGGAAGAAAAGCATTTATCTAGTCATATTTCTTTCCCAGCACCGTCAAAAAATGACCAGATTAATTAGAACCCAACTAAACAGGCGTCGACAGCTCTCCCAACGCTGAACAGTACTAGATGCATTAAATGTCGTTGATGGCTACCGAGTCTAACATATAAATTGGGACTCAAATGTAGTGTCCAGTAAGAATCCCTATAAGACAACTAACCAAAGAAGGGACGCGCGCTACTAAGAACAATACTATGGAAAAAAGACAACTTTATGGTTTTTGATGCTCATACTCAGGTGGGTTATTCGGGATCAACAACCCTTCCTTACAATAGATCAACTAACTCAATTGGAAATACGCATGTTAAACTAGTTCCTCATGAGCTTCCACATTCTAATACCTGAGACGTATCAACTGGCTTAAGGCCATATTGGTACCTCTATTCAAGAAGTTGTTCCCGATCAATTCTTATTATTAAACGCTTAACATGAGAGCTTAATTTGACCATAAATAGAGCTTCCACCATCGATCACAGGAGATGGTAGTGATCACTCATCCATACAAAATCATATTCAGGAAACTATTGCTGTTGAAAACATATCTTTCTATCGGAAGCTTAATCTATCACATGTCGACATCAATATGATGAAGACAAAAATGAAAAATAAAACTAATAATATCTTCTTTAAATATTACCACCTTCAAAAAAATATGTGTGTGTGCGCGCGCTTGGTTGTTTAGCTAAAATCAAGCAGTTATATAGATTGCTCCATAATCCCCAGTCTTTTAGGGGAAAACAAATCATTGACGACTCAATTTGCCTCCAACCAAAGCTACCCATATTAGTTACACTAATTGTTCCATGAGCAACTGATTTACATCTTCTAATTGTTATGAATATGTACTATATAGTTGCACCTGAGATTGTTACACTATATTTTATACTAGTTCAATGTTAGGCATGAGGTAATAATCTCTTCATTCATAATATTTTTTTAGCATGTAGATTTTTGAAGTTTTTATTTTTAAAACATTTTTGTACTTTTTTTTTCTAAAATAATACTTACTTAAATATCGAAGAGTCCTCAAAAGCACAAAAAAAAATTTTTGCAGACACAAGTCACTTATCACACTCGAACATCACGACGATAGATTAAAAGTTTCTTGTTTGAAAAAAAACAAATATTTAGCATCTTGTTTTTTGAGGGAAAATGTTTAATTTAAAAAGTCATCACCTAGTATTATGGTTACTAGAAACTCTAACTGGTTAACAGAGATTCTATGGTACGGGACTAGTCACGCGAAAAGGAAGATATTATCACCCCTTTAGTGTCCTACCTGAGTCAGACTGCATTGCTGGTTTTGTCTTAAATTGCTAAAAGTTTGTTGTATTATGTTTTTCATGATCTGCCTAAGATATTCCTGATTCTGGCGTCAGTGAATACTCGGCTACAAATATTTCCAACTCTAGTGTTGGTAAATATTACATAACTGAAAATGTATAATATTTCTGACTCTAGCACCAGTAAATAAATCCATAAAATTTAAATTAAAAAAAACTATTATTTATTTATTTTAGCTGGGTCTAACTTACCCGCAAGCCTAGCCATGCAGGTTAGCCTAGACCCAACGGCCCAACTGATCACTACACGCATGCATGAATTATTCACGCATGCATGCAACAATAACATGTTAATTATTTTAGCAAACAGGGAAGAAAGCTTACTTGGTTGTGCTGCTGCTGGAAGCAAAGTCGAGGGAGACGACTGGATGACGCTGGAGACCGGTGGTTGGGCAAACATCTCAACCTTCCCTTCGTTCTTCTGTGTTTCTCCTTTCTCCCTGGTGTCCCTTTTTGTCTCTATTCTCTCCCCTTTTCCTTTCTGGTTTATGTTGCTCCTCGTCGTTATGGAAGGGGAATGGAGCTGTTGGTCACGGGTTGAGAATCCAACTTGCTATTCACGGTGGAGACAGGGTTGCTCGCGCGAGGAAGAACTTCTAGACGTTGCTTCAATGGAGGCTGAGAGAGATTCCGACTTCCGTACTGCCACTGTTATTGCTGCTCTGAGAGGAAGGATCTGGCTACTGCTATTGTTGCACTGCGATATTGGTGTTGCTCTAAGTGCTGGACCGAAGAGAAAAGGTTGCTGCTGTAACTGAGTTCTGAGGAAAACTCTTCTCTGTTTTGAAGCTGCATGCGATTGGAACCGTTGGGTCTTCGGGTGCTGCTTCTCCGTTGTTGTTGGTAGTTGGTTGAGGGAGAAGGAGAGCTGTTGATGGGAGAAGAAGACAGTGTGTGGTCGGTCTAAGGGATCAGTCACAAAAAAGGAAATGAAGGGGTGGTATGTGTATGTGTAAACCCGGGGAAAAATAAAGGTTGCTTAGATTGCAAACTAACTAAATAAGAAATAAAAGTGAAGAAATTCATGTATATGGTCAAATAAAAACAGGAATTCAAAAATTTTCAGAAAAAAGTTTCTGGATGAAATATTTTGAGACATTATAAATCAACCCGAAAATGTTGAGGGTTGGATTAAATTAAAGAAAATAAACTAAACTAAAAGTTGTGGGATGAAATTATAAGAAATGAAAAGAGGTATGACTTAATTATAAGAAGAAGAAAAAAAGAAAAAGATGTGGGGGCCTAAATGCAAATAAGAAAAATTATAAAGCATAAATACTTATATTCTCACCAAAAATCTGCAACAATCGTAAGGAAAGAAAAGAGAGAGTTTTTGTATCCATTCTTGCAAAATCGAGATAGAAACACAAAAATTTCAAGAACCCATGCAAGATTAAGGGTTTATAGATTGAATAAACAGTTGTGGGCTAGGGATTAACAAGAAAATTAAATAAAAAAAGAAGATGGAGGGTCGGCTGTCATTAGATAAGAAAGGAGGGAGTTGAAAATCTTCAACTAGTTGAAGATCAAAAACCTTAATTCGTATCGGGTAAAGTGTTATAAACATGATCTTATAAGTTATTTCAAATTCGATAATGAATTGATGCCTTGATGTGAATTATAGATTAGGGTTTTTAGACTTGAATTTGGAGAAAAATATTTGTTGTTAAAAATTAAGTTAAGTGATGTGTGGTATGTGATTCAGGATGTGAAAACATGATAATTTACCCAAAAAATGTAGTTTATGAAAGTTATGTGTGAAGGGAAGGGGGGGTGATGAATCTGGACAGACTCGTCTCCTGACTTTCGGTAAGATTTCGGATAGGAAGATGAGGAAATTAGAACCAGGTTTCTTGTAGAAATTGTAGTTTTAGATGTTAACTAACTAAGGAAATTGATCTTGCTCAATTTGGAGCTGTAGAACTCCAGTTATGGGTTATCAACCAAGACTGGGTCATGACAGACCCTGTAGGGTAGTAAGTCTGATTTGTTGATGAGCAATTATGACTATCTTGGGGGGCAGAACTGGGTTCTCCTTCCTTCAGAGAACTTATAGCTCCATGTCTTATCTTTCCAACACAACCAACTTTGCTTGAAATAGAGTTCTATAACTCTAGATATAGTTAAAAATTTGAGAAGAGGTTGGACAATAACAGTTCAATATCTAGATAGTAACGGTTAGACAATAACAGTTCAATGTCTAGACAGTAACGGTTCAAGACAGTAACAGTTCAATATCTAGACAGTCACAGTTTAAGACAGTAACAGTTGTTCCTAATTAATTCTTAATGTTAAATGCTTAACATGAGAGCTTAGTTTGACCATAAATAGAGCTTCCACCATCGATGGGGGGCTGTAGCTTATGGGATGGAGTCGGTGCATAAGTTTTGGTTTTTTATATTGTGTGCTTTATTAGGTTTTCTGGTAATATCTCTCCCTATTTTTTGTATGCACCAGTATTTATATTTATAATCCAAGAGTTTTATGGCATATGAAAAATAAAGTTTCAAACAAATTCATTTTTAAAAAAAAAAATTAATTTGATTAAAAATCAAATTTGAAAAAAAGAATAATTATCATTTTCTTGATGATAAAAAGAGAATGACAAAAATACATTGTAATCCTAGTTTTCCCACAAGTTAACAAATCATACTTTTCATCGAAATAAATCCATGATCTTTTAATTTTAAATTTTAATCCCTTTAAAATTAAATTAAAAGCAAATGGGCCAAAATTGAGCTTTAACATCACCTACCACCTTGGCTTATCAAGCACCAAGTACAGGATACCAACCATCTTGGCTAAGAAGAATGGACCAGATTGCAAGAATCAAGAGACTAACCGATTATCCAACATATAACCGTCTATTGAAACTTGATAAAAAAAAAAAAAGTCATCAATTGTCCTTCTAGTGATGGTTTTTGACATTCCTAATTACTACCAATGATAGACGATCATGACATGGCTATTCTATCAGAACATTATCAACCCTTCAATCATGTTTGACTTCTCCTTAAGGTAGTGCTAGTCATTCAAAGGAATAGTCAAGCCCAATAAGTTAGTAAAATAACCTAGAACTATTAAATTTACTAGCTCTGCAAAGCTATAACATCACTTAACTAGGAGGATGGTGCCCATTTTTATGATCTCGTTCATGGTATGAATAAAGTTTCTTTTAATAAGAAAGACTACTTTTATAATTAAGAATGTTCCAAATTAGTTTGGAAACCATAATCTACTATGAATGTTAGATGTGCACTTTTGTAAGAAATTCATAAAGCTATACAACATGTTTGCTGCTCTAAGTCGAAATGATTTCTCCTATTTACTCAAGAACGTGGTGAGATAGGTATATTTAGGCTATACTTTTTATCGACTTCATGAACATTATGGAAACCTCGAGAGCTTGAAAGCCTTCAACGAGTTCAAATGGAGTGGTGGTACAAATCAAAAAACATGTGAAGTCCCTTTAGCAACTGTCCAATAAAAAGGAAGTCATCTACCTAGAAGGCATTTAGTGGAGAAACTTCAATTTCTCCTCACTTAAAATTAGGACCAGGATCTCAACATAAATTGGATATCAAAGTCATCAATTTGATTATACCTCAAAGGGAAATACAAATATATCATAATCATTGGCTAAGAGTGTAAGTTTCTTATATATGAAACAACTTGTTCAAAATAACAATATTTCTATTTTCTCCAGATAATATCTAAGGGCCACAACCTCACAACCTTTCAAGGATAGGATGGATTTAATCTTTCTAGTGTGATTGTACAGTTTTCCTTGGAATGAATCAACTTTGTCAACCTAGTGCGATTGCAAAATTTATATTAGAAGGGATTGATATGGTCTTCTTAGTGTGATTTCACACTTTCTAAAGATGAGATTGACGCAATCTCTATAAGACAACAACCCTATAACTCTTTAAAAGATTTGAATTCATCTCTACATTGCAATAGCACCAATCATCATATGATCCTAGGGGCATCTTAATAATCCATTCAGAATTTATTCAAACGAGTAAAGATATACATGTAACCTAGATTTCTTTTCGTTTATAGACAAAGGCAAATCCTACTAAGGTTAGAAAGTTCAAATCTTGCCCAAACTTGAATAGAAATACTTTCAAGATTTTTTTCAAGTATAGGCGTTGGACCACCACAATATATCTAGAGTGTCTCCTCCTAAATATTTTTCCAAGCATGAGTGTTGGACTTATACAAACTTTTAAAGATTCTTATAAGTATGATTTTTACTACAAAATATACAAGTTAATATAGAAATGAAATAGAAGAATATTCATAAAATGAGAAACATTAAAAGAATAAACCCCATATGACTGGGGTTGTTTACATGGCTAGAGGAGTTTGGGGGTTGAAGCTTAGATTCATAGGCTTGGCTCTTCAACAAGGTATTCCTTACGTTAGGCAACTGTAACCCTAGCAGGAAACACATCAATAAAATTAGGCATTAGGACTATATGAAAGGTAGCACTGAAGTCCATCAGGATTCCTCTTGACTGGTTGAAGAAGTACAAATTGGGACTTGGCAAGGAAGATTTTATCCCCAACCATTTCGGATAAAGTTGCAAACCCTCCAAAAACCTCTTAAACTCTATAAGAGAGTTCTTTCGGGCCTTTAATCTCACATGAGAAAGAGTTCATCTAAGCTTCCTATCTCGTATGAGAGCTTTGTACTTCATCTCTAGCAGCTTGGAGCTCAACATGTAGAGCATCTTCAGATGCCCTTAACTCCACCATCCTCTACTTTAGGATGTCTACTTCCTTGTAAGCTAGAGAAAACTGTTTTTCAGTAAAGTTAAGTTGAAGGACAACACCTTTTATATCTTCTTTCTACTTCTCAAATGCCGCATTTAAGGCTGTCAATTTTACCTCCATGACAACCTTCTCATCTCTTAGCCTTTAAAAGGTGGTCTGGTTTGTTCTGTGCTTGGCGGTGACATCCCTCATATAATTTCTCTCAAATATTCAGTGCCTCTTTGAATTGACATATGTCATAAAAGTTTGTCAAAAAAATTATTAAAAACAACAATAATAAACCATAAAAATAAAGTCGAATAAGCAAATTTTTTATATTCAAAGTCATTTGTCTAGTCAAAGATAAATAGTGGTTGTAGCTCTCATTAGACATCATCAAAATATCTAAATTGATAGTGAGAATTCTTTATGACTACCTCACCACCTCAAGTTCAGTCTCCCCCAAGCTAGACTTTTTACCAATGACAACCTTCATGACCTCCCTCTCCTCCTCAATTAGGACGAGGAAAGTAAATAGAGCTTGACTAATGATAAAGGCAACAAAAACATCTTCAAACCTCTATTCAGCTCCCTAAAAACTACCCTAGGTAGAGGTCCTAACATCTACAACCTATATAATCGAGATTGGGGGGTAAAGGAATTTTTATCATAGTAGCCTTCATAAATGAGGATAACATACCAATCTCCACAGGGATATAGACTCCTTTTCTCTTGAAACAAGCAACAGGACTCGTAATTACTTTAGAAAGGTTCAGATTTGTCTAACCCCTAGCCAAAAAAGAATAGTTCCCCCCATCTATCATTTTTATAGGAGTATTGACTCTCACTATTCTTTCCTTGGGAATAATGTCCTCAAGAACAAATAGTTCATCTATAGTTATGGGGTCGCTCTTCATCTCTTCTCCGGTCCTAACTGGTAAGGAAAATAAGGGATAAGGAAACTTCATACTTTATATCATATCCTGGTAATGCCCTTCGTCCATTCTATTAACGTCATATTCAGTTGAGGTTAAGGCTAATGTAGCACACATTTTTTTTCTCATTTGAGCTTAGACAGGGCTTATTATTCACCTCAAAAGGAGGTACCCTTCAATAATAGGAACAACCTCAGACGTATTCCATTGCATCTTTAGGTATAATTGGCCTATTATACCTTATTATCAGTCACCTCCCCCTCCATTTCTTGACATGAGCGGGTTTTCTCTGCAAAGTTCCCTTTTTGGCTCTTGTGGGTTTATTTGCGAAGGTACAAAAACCAATGCAAGTCATTTCCACCTTTGATGCCAGCAACCAGATGGTAACAAGTCCTAAAGACATTAATTGTATGCTAGTCGGACAATGCTAACAACCAAATGGTAATAGGTCCTAAAGACATTAACTAAATGCTCGATTCTAACGAGCCTATAAAACTTATCAAATACGGATAAGATAATCAACCCATTAGGGTGTAGATGGCTTAGACCCAACTAGTAGTATTTAAAAACTTCCCTCATGAATCTTTGGAGGGGAAAGGAATACCTCAATGTATACATGTAAAATGGGGTTGTAATTTCAAATTGACCTTGAGCAAAGCCCAAAGTTGGTTAGCTGATACGTTCATCTTGGGAAGACATTTGAGCTATAAACTCTCCTAGCTACTAACTATTGACAAATGCCACGTCCTCTACACATAAAGTGTTAGAGGTATCATCTTTAAAGGCCCAAGATAACCTTTCTCTCCTTTAAAGTTCCCTAGTCATAACAAAAGAAGAACTTCTCCAACAAGGAGAACTACTTTCCCCCCTACTGGAGGTTGATGTTAGGGTTCCATCCCATTTAGTTCTGAGATTTAAATACCGCATTCCTAAAAAATTTAATTTTTTTTGCTTAAAATGAAAAAAAATATGTTTTTAGATGGTTTTGATGTGCTAATGTCAAAAATAATTTTTTTAAAATGAAAAAAACTTCATTTTGATTTATTTCTAAGCGAAAAGCACTTTGAACCGCCACTGCTATTAAAATTCCAAACAAGCCAATTTGATGGACCTTTATCCCCTAATACTTCCTCTAGTTTCAAGTTGGAACCTGAACTCTTCACCAGAGACAACAATATCCCTAGGATCAAACCTAACTCTTTTGGGTCTATTTCTTTGTTCAATAATTTTTTTAAAAAAAAAAAACAAGAATCTTTTGGTAGGAAATACCTAGGATGGCGATTTCTGTTAGTTTAACATGTCTTATAGTTAATCGGTTAGTTACACGTGGTATTATTATATTAATGTAAATAAATATTTATTATTAATAAAAGCTTAATTTGTCTTTAGTATCCATAAAATATTATATTAATGAATCTAATATTTGAATTATGAATTTAGAGTAAAGATAAAGTTCATGAGATAAAAATATTTTGCAAAGGAAATTATAAAGTTATTATATTTATGGGATTCATATTGCATCAAAGCATTGTTTCTAAAATGTTCTTGGTTGATGCTCTCTTAAATACTTGACATTTATTAGAGTCGTAAAGATTAGTATATATTATATTCTTTCCTTTATGAAAGGAAATAGTTGTTCTCGTAAGTTGAGATATAAGAGATACTTAGAACTAATATGTAGGTATTTGTCATAAGATATGTACACTGAAGTGACCAGCATGAGAATTCTATATAGAGAGATCACTTATATCTATAGAAAGGCTCACGTGATAGTTGTGTAAGTAATCTTTAGACTTGAGATTACTAAATTATCTTATATAGAGAATGTTATCCTTTGATCCTATTACATGTTATCGTAATCGAGGTAACAAAGGAGCAGACATTGGATATAACATGAACTATATGAAGGTACTTAAGTGATCAAGAGAGGATTCATTATCCTAGATGAATTAGAAAAAATGTTTTATTTATTCTCAAATAGTATTGACTAAGAAATCCTTAGTCAAGATTGAATGAGATTTGAAAAGATTTTCAAATCTTATTTAAACAATCAATGACTATTATGTAGAGAACAAATATGATTTAACATGACAGACATACTCTATGCTTTAATGTTAAATCAAAACATTATTGATGAAAGGATATTAATTATACTGAGAAACCGGCCACTAAAAGGTTAAGTTAAACATACTAAGACCTAACGAGTCACGTACATTAAAAACCATTAGTGAAAAATTAAACTAGGATGATTTGATTAAGTATGACTTGATTAAAATATATTTTAGAAATTAAGGACTAGAATATAATTCATATATGGATTATATTTCTAGACCTAGAAAAATCAAGAACTTGATTGAGTTAATTTTTAAAATTGTTCTAAATTAATATATGGATATTATTCAAGGGGCAAGTTGAGATTTTGCTAATTTATAGGGGTTTTCAAATTTTCTAATAAATAGTAAGTTATGCCTCTTTTTTTTGTTGATTTATGTTAGACAGAAAAACTACGCAAGTCACAAAATAAAGAGTTAGCACTTTAGGCATAGCTATCTCTCTATCCTAGATAGGGAATTAAGAGATTTTTCACTTGTAGCTCGTGTAAATTATTGTTAGAGGCCATAAAATTGGACGATTTGTGGTTTGTGACAACCCAGCCTTTATAGAATTATTTAAAGTAAAAAAGGATCAGATCTTCAAGTAATAAATCCTCAAACAACTCTAGATCTATCCAATATGATCCCAGGGAGACTCAGATAATTTTGTTTTATTATTTTCACTGTATGTATGATATTTAGGAACCCAACAGTGGTATCAAAGCCATTTTTAGAAAATTAGGGTAGTTGATTGTGTGTTTTAATTGTTATTAGTGTTAATTTAAAATTCATTTTATGATGCAAACCTCATGATCACGTGGTCAAACAACCTACAATCAAGATTAAGATTTGATCCTGAAAAGCCAAAAGAGGTCTAATAGGAGTGTGACATAATGGAAACCTATCCCAAGGCACCAATACTATTGGAATAAAGTTGAATGACAC
>Ga0325414_1006906_pt1 | contig 12070 bp, 4 predicted proteins | sample PopdelMetagenome_8_FD_206183 | JGI IMG/M metagenome (GOLD analysis project Ga0325414, IMG submission 206183) | Populus deltoides microbial communities from Bellville, Georgia, United States - Leaf-PdKOR-R3 | ecosystem: Host-associated > Plants > Phyllosphere > Phylloplane/Leaf | place: USA... | reverse complement strand
GGGGGAGGAGGAGGAGGAGGCACATTTGGAATGAAAGGAAGGAGGGATGATTTGATGAAGTATGGAAGTGTTTGTATGGTAGCATAGCAGCGTGGGGGTGGTGGGGATGGTTAAATGCAGTAATGTTTGGCTCTGGTTAACGGAAGGAGTTGTCCTTTTGCCTTTATTATTTCTCTCTCTTTTTTTTTTTTTTTTTTTTTGGTGTGTCTGAGACTGTGGTGCCCTTTCCCTTCCCTTCTCTTCTCTTCTCGGTAGATGAACCTCTGGTGCATGAAATAATAAGAGGTGTCTGCGATGATTGGTGCCTTTATAAAAAAATTAATTTCTTTTTTATAAAAATATCTAAAGATAATTTTTAAAAAATTTTTAATATTCATGAATCAAAATCATTATAAAATATTAAAAAATAACAATTTAATATTTTTTCAAATCAAAAACTCTTTTAAAAAATATATAAAAACAAAAACAAAAATTGTGGCAAACACTAGATAGATACAGCTGCATTCGTTTCTTCTTGAATTATTGAAATAACCCCAAGCAAGCAAGAAAATAAAAGGAATCACTTCTTTTCCTTTATCTTCGTTGAAGTTAAACAACAGAAAACTTAACATTGGCTACAAGGGATTGATTCCAAATTGCAGAATTCAAAGAAAAGGATTATCATCTGCAATTTGCTTTTCTAGTTAATTATCGCTTCTTCTTTTTGTTTGTATTTCTTTTATGGATCAAAATCTCCAAATGGGTGTCGTTGGCTGGCACTTGAAAAAATCTAAAAAGAAGAAGAAGAAGAAACATCATGGTACCCGTCCAACAATTAATTACCACTTCTGTTTAGAATACAATGATAAATTAACAATAATTATGTTGACCCATATGGCGTTAACTAATTAATGACACCTCAGGGGGACCAGACCGTGGCATGCGATGTGTCTGGTCCTCTCTTCCTCGTCAACTGCTATTATTCCTTCCGTATCTCACTCATGTGTTTGTTTTTCATCCCTTTTTGTATTCATATTGAAACAAATAAATAAATACAATAAAATGTTTGATAATAAACTAAATTGAGTTTTATACGTGAAGTTCATTAAAAAAAATTGAGTTTAAAATAATTTTTTTATAAACTAATTTTTATATTTTTTTTAACTGAGTTTTGTAAAATACTCTTTATTTCTGTGTTTCAAAAACATATTTGAAAAAATTTTAATTTATTTTATTTTTTTCTTTGCTTTAAATTGATATATTTTTTATGTTTTCAGATCATTTTGATGCGTTGATATCAAAAATATTTTTTCAAAAATAAAAAATTTTATTTTAATGTATTTCAAAATAAAAAACATTTTGAAAAACAAATGTAACCACACTTCTATCAAACATTTTATACATGTTTTTTGCTGTCCATAAACTTCAATCGTAAATTTTACCAAACACATATCTAAATTCATCTAACCACAACTAAAAATATTTTTCTAAAACTTACTTCTTTAAAATCACAACTATAAAAATTACATAAAAAAAACAACAAACATACTTTAGATTTGGTACTGGTATTTCTATGAATGCAACTTTCACTCTCATGTTACCGCTTTTTTGTAATTCCATGAGTTAGATTTAATTTAAAGATTTTAATAAAATTGTATATTTTAAATTATTTTGAGTGTTAAAAATTAAATTTCAAATGAAATTTAATCTCTAAAAAAAATATAAAAATAAATAAATAATCTACATCTTTAATTTACAATTTTAAAGTAAAAAAATTTAATATTAAAACTAACTTTTTCAAAATATCCATATAACCTTAAAAAAACATTTAAAAAAATAAAATGAAAGTAACAAGGATAATATTTCCAAACATGTAAATTCAACTTATTCAATTCAAATAAAATCAAACACTATATATTTAATTCAATTAAAATAAAATCAAACACTCTAAACAACATGTTAGTAAATCTCATATAGATTAGCCTTCTAAGTTAAAAATGTCAGCCCAATTTTTTAAAATTGATCTAAAAATATAAAATCAAACTGAAAAAAAATTCCTCCCGTTGCCAATTTACCTTTTCTCAACAAAAAAAAAAGAAAAATAGTAATAAAACTCATTTTATTGAATGAAACTTATGCACAATGAGCAATTTTTTGTTTGCCCGGACATGGATAACCAATTTCTCTCCCTCTTTTTTTTTCCCGATAATTTTCTCTCTTTTCTCTTAAATAATGGCCTAAACATGAACATAATAATGTTTTGAATGAAAACGTATAACTCTCAAACGGAAGAGACCAAAATAGAAATTGAGAAAATTCTCAAGGTATTTTTTTTTTCCACTATAGGTGCTAAATAAACAGTGTTGGGTTGAAAAAGGCTACATCTTTCCCTTGCTTTCAATCTCGTTCTCTCATTTTTAATTTTTTTATAAATAATAAAATTGATTTTTTCCCTGTAAAATCAACCATCAACTCAATTTAATATCAAAATGTTTTGGGTGACATCGCAATAAATAGATAACAAAATAAAATAAATTATTAAGTCTAATCATAAATTAAAACAGTATGAGCAAATGAAATAAAAAAAGAAGTTAAATGTCCTTTTTAGAAAAAAAAAATATGAAGAAAAGAAAGAAGAATATAATAATTCGCAATGTTTTTACTCACAATCCACCACCGTACATGATTGTACAATAACACTTGGCAGTTTTAGGTTCTTGCTAATTTTAAGAATATGTTTCTAATGCCATCTTCTAAAAATATGCCATGGCTTAAATAATATCAACCCAAACCCTTCCTTCTCTTCACTCAACTTATCCATACATCATGCATGCAGGTACGTACTATTATTTTTCAGGAAAAAGTCCGCAAGAATTTTTTTTTTCCCCGGTAATGCCCTGGATAGCTAATAACATTACATTAATAGAGATCATGTCACTTGAAAAGAATACCTGCCCAAACCCGTCCTCCACTTCATCCATTGAACGAGACGTGTCTACAATATCGATCTAAAATGGTTAAAGTTAATCTGATTTGTGAAATATAGGCTAAGGCCTACATAAAAAACAAAAGGGAGCCAAAGAAGATGAAGAAAAGGGCTTTATATGGTGGGTTCCGATAAAGAAGATGGATGGTGACCAACGATGGTTCGTTTAGCTAGCTGGGGAACCATGGGGCCGGGGTGGAGACTGGGTGTTGATGGTGGTGGTTCTTGCTTCCCTCCCTTCCTACGGGAACAGCTAGCTTGTCCTGGTATCGAGGCCCCAGGTATCGAGGCCCCATGCAGTTTGCTGGTAATCAGCTAGCAAGTTGTGATTGATATTAGCGCCAACAATGCCGTAATGCCCCTCTCTTACGCCTCCTGGCTGCTTCCCATCGTAAGGAACAAAACCCTAGCACCCTAGAATATTGACCCTTTCTAGCTCTTCTGACTTGACCTTTTCGTAAGGACCTAGCCAGCTCCAGCATTTCAAAAGTATTTTTTATTTTTTTTATTTAAAATTAATAATTTTTTAGTATTTTCAAATTATATATTAATGATATAAAAAATAATTTTAAAAAAATAAAAAATTATTATTTTAATATATTTTTAAATAAAAAATATTTAAAAAATAACCACTATAACACTCTCCATGCTGCTGACCGGCAGTGCACCTTACCAAACTACTTTCAATTGCCCTGGCCACCTAACATGTCAATTAAGATTAATATCTCATTATTGGGTATGTATCTAGCTCTCTAGATTCACTTTTTTAATTGTTTTAATTCTTTTTTTAATGAAATTAATTGTTTTAATCTTTTTATTATTATTATTTTGCCTATTTTCTTATTAGCACCTGCTCTATCGTGCTGGTCTTCCTATATATATATATATAAAATTATATTCGGACCCTTTTTTAATTGTATCTGTCTGAAAGTATTTGAAATAGAGCAAAATTCTTAACGTGTGCTGCTAGCTAGTTAAAGACTTGTAAAAAAGAGAACAGAGAATTGACGAATGTCTTTGTTTTGATCTCTAAGAAACAAAGACGTTAAAAGCGAGAAGCAATGCATGGGGTGGGGGGTGGGGTAGAAGCAACACTTCACGTACTTGCTTCTGGTACCAAGGATCTTTGTTCATCCCTTTCCTGCCCCGGTACGCTACGTGCTGTGGGTTTGATTATTATTTTTATTATATTTAAAAAAATTATCTAGACTGTATGAAATTACTTTTAAATTCAATTCAATTTAACAGATTAACTTTGAATTCTTCTAACTCCATTAATTACTTAAAATTAACTCTGTAGAAAATTGTTCTGCATGATTTTTTTGCTTAATTTATATTTAAAATTAACTTAAATAGTATTTAATTTTACGTATGATTTAATTGATTTCACAGGGTGGATGAGTAGCTAAAAATAAAAAGAAATTATTTTTTAAATAAAAATAGAATAAGCAGTGCATGGTGGAATTCATGTGTGCGTGAAAGGAACATTACAACCTCCAATTAACTTTAACTCATGTGAAGATTAGTCTTTCAATTTATATATATAATTGTAGATAAAAAGCATGTGACTACTAAAAAAAAACACGTGTAATTACAGTAAAAAAACACCAGCCAGCAACTTATTATTCCATGAAAATGAAAATAGCAAGCAAACACACAACAAAAGAAAAAAGAATAAATGATTTGTTTTAAAATGAAACATATATAATTTAGAAATTAAGATCAAATCCAGGATTTTAAGAATAAGATTCCCAAATGAGTTATGATTTAATGCTCATTAAATTCAAGATAGATCCATGTATCTCTTACGGTTAACGGTGAAGCGGAGCACCCCCTCTGGATCTACCTGCAACCAATAGCACGTGAGTTGAGAGGCTCGAACTCCTTGCTCTTTCCCATGACCTCTTGTTTTATTTTGCGTGCAAGACACCAGTTAATTAACTGTACGCTGGCCCACCTCCAATCCAATCTCTATTTTAGCACTTTTTAATACATAATTAATCGCCCAACAAGTAAACATATGTACGTGTGTACACGCGCGCGCGCGCCTGCACAAGTCCGTATGTATTATACATCCTTGTCATTTGCCAAGTACGTACTAAAAACATTGATTAAATAAAGAGGCACCCATTTAACGTAACCGATGCATTGTATTTGTAAGCGTTATAATAGATGTTTTTTAAAATAATTTTTATTTAAAAATATATTGAAAAAATATTTTTTATTTTTTAAAATTTATTTTTGATATAATATAGTTGTGTTTTAAAATAATTTTTATTTAAAAATATATTGAAATAATATTTTTTTAAATTTATTTTTTATATTAATATTTCAAAACAATATATATATACACACACACACACACACAAAAAAAAAGTAAATAAAAATTTAATTTTCTTAAAAAGGATTCTTAAAACACAAAAAAATAAATAAAAAAGAAATGAAACTTAGCATGCAGCGGCACCTGGTCGAGCATCAACGTGGAAGGTAGGTTTCATGGGCTTTGAGTAGGGGTGATTATTTTTGGTTTTTTTGATTTTCTTAATCGGTATTTTGGTTTTTTTATTACCCCAGCTTTGAGCATGCTACCACTTGTACTTCCCTTTTTGCCCTTTTGATCTCTCTCCTCCTCCATGTTTCATTTTATTTGTCGGTGCCCTTTTTGCTATTATTGTTTTCAATTAATAAATAAATCACCAAGTGACGCGCGTAATCATCCCCAGATGTCCGGCAACTTGCAATATAATGATTTTAGCCACTTAACTGGACGCGTTATACTGTGGGTGTAGCTAAAACATTTCTAAACATTAAACAATATTAAAGTTATGAAAAATTTAGTCTAAAAGGTCAAATCTTCAATTCCTTGTTTAATTTATGAGTTAAATTAAATTATGTAAAAATTATTATAACATAATTTATTGGAGTTGATAAGTTCATAAACAATTTAGATAGCAAAAAAAAAAAAAAAACATGATTTTGCTTTTAAAAAAATTTCAATATTTTTTTTAATATTAAAATAGTAACTTATTAGATTAACCCGACCTTCATAACTTAACTCACCATACCGGCGATATAGATTATAGATTTTAGTAGATTTAATAATTTTATTTTTTAAATCTATTTTTTTACTTAATTAAATAATAACAAATGCCAACGTTATTTGAGACCGCGAGAACCTTACATAAAGTAAATCAAAACAAATTATAAAGCTTGTTTATTATTTATCTTGAGTTAAACCATCAAAAGCACAATCTGAGTTATGGACTCCACTGGGTTTAATAAATTTTTTTTTATATTTTTTTATTTAATTATATAATATAAAAAATAGAAGCTCGCAAAATTGACCATCAACCAAATACTGTGATGTTTTTTTAGATCGTGATAACCTTTTATGAATCAAACCGCAATAAATTGTGAAGACTAATTCAAAATCAACTAAATATTGAATGATAAAAATAAAAAAAAACTAATAAAAAAAACTCAATAAAATTTCAAAGTTAAATGATGAAATTTTTAAAAAAAAGATCAAAGAAAAAAAAGCCAGACTAGTGAGTTAGGTGGACTAGGGCATCCGAGTTTTCTTTACGCTAGCAACATATGACCTATCGTTGATTGGGCTGCCTGCCCAAAATCTAACCACCATTGGGGCGGCAAAAAAATCAGAGGGTAAGGAATTGACCTAAAAATTCATTTTCCAACCCATTTTAACAAAAAAAAAAACCCTAATAAACACTCTTAAAACCTCCATAAACCACTTACCAACCTAAAAACATCCCATAATCATTCAAAAAAAAAAACTAACAAAATACAAATAAGCTAAATGAAGCCCGACCTACTTTTCCCACCATTATTGAACTCTCATTGAGAAAAGGAATCCAATGAAACAAATATCCTCTTTTTTTATGGAATCCAATGAAACAAATATCTTATTTTTTATGGTTAAATTATGGCTAATATATAACTTCACATTTTTTTGGCGAGATCATGTTTTCTCTTTCAAATACAGGGATTGAAAATTAAATAAACTAAACTTTGAGATCAAAATAAAAATTATAAAAACTATGAGACTTGCCATGGATTTTCTCAATGTTTACTTTATGATCATTTGTTTTTAATTTTGTCTTTCTACTACAATTTTGAACTCTTTTTCATAGAATTAGGTCACAAAAATGATTAAATAAAAAAAATTTAAGAGTGAAATTAAAGAAATATAAAAATGAAAAAAAAGGTGGGCAATCTTCATTGTTTATATGAATAGTAAAGTAGCTGGGAAAAAAACCTCAGTTATGGTAGTTTATATAATTCAATTAGCTTACTATAAGATCATTAAGATTTTGTGTTTTATTTTTAAATAATTTTAGAAGTGCACTCCTAAATCAACTTAAGAAATATTTTTAAATTCAAAAATCAGTAAAGAGCACAAACCTCACTGTTCAATTTCTCAATAAGAGGCAGAGTCTATTTGGTATTGTGGTTGCAGTTACTTTTTAAAGTATTTTTTTGTTTAAAAATACATCAAAATATATATATTTTTTTATTTTTTAAAGTTTATTTTGACATCAACATATGAAAACAATATAAAGACACTAAAAAAATTATTTGAAACAAAAAAAAATTCAATTTTTTTCAAAGATATTTTTGAAACAAAAAAATAAACAGACTCGTAGATGTCATGCCAAAAGGTGCCTAACTTCTTAGAGGTGAAAAACATAAAGGTCAGTGGACCTTCAAGTGAACTTAATTGGTATACCAGTTCCATACCTTCATGGACTTGACTTGTTGTTCTTGAAGTCTTGGTAAGTATACCTTTCAATTTTTCAAGTTCTAGTTATGAACTAAACTGTTGCATTATATATATACATATGAACAACAATTTTATTAACCTCTAACTTTAGTATTTGACACAATGAACTAGATTGAATTGATTACCCATATTATATTTTTCCAAAGTCCAAAAACGCACATATAGACAGATTAAGACAGTTAAGGATGGCTAAGAATCAGTAGAACATATTCAAATTGTTGTAGTCCAAGGATTGTCCATGTAACCATCCTTGTTTGCTTGGTGTAGCTCTTTTGACGATTGTTTTTATTAGATTCACAAAAACATTACTCAAGAAGTAGCCAAAAGACAACGATAGACAACTGATTGAAGTAGACAATGATTTCATGCTCGAAGGTGCCTTATTGTAGAAGAAATCCAATAGTCCTACCAGGGTGAACATGTCTGATATTATAAAAATTTCATATTGGAAGGATACCCAGAAAAGACTTATTGGATGGTGCGGGTCTTTAAGTGCTCGATTCCTTCTTTTAACTTCAACCAAACTTGCTACAACCATTGAAATGGTAGAGAGAACTAGACCAATTCCAACGCGCTGAAGTTACGTGATGCCTAATGGATGCCTGATGATCTTTTAAGAGAAAGGAACGAAGAAGAACTCATAGATAGGTATGAGTGTGATCATAAATATGAGTGGAATTGCAAGAATTGATGAGCAGGGAAATCAAGATTATTGATTTTCCGGTGCATGTCATTTCCTTGTTGTGCCGAGAGGGTCTAGAGTTGTAGAAAACATGTATTCATTATGATGGTGCTACCTTATATAGGTAACATTCTTATTAAAATCTTCACTTCTTCAACTTGCATCACAGTGTAAACCGCCCATGGTGCTGGTTCCATGCCTTGAGGAAGAACTATGACCTTAATATTTCTGTCACGAGAAACTGAATTTTTAGCTAAGACAATGATTGAAGAGTTGTTCACATAAATCTCCGTAGGTTTCTTTTGTGATATTCTCAATTCTCTCAATAATCTTTTTAGCCATATGAAATGATAAACATATGATGTAATAGCTATCAGCTTCACGTGTTGATAAAATGACTATAGATTGCTTTTTTGAACCCTATGTGAATGTTGTGTCTCCCATGTAGAAAACAAAACCAGTAGTGCACTTTCTATCATTTATATCTTTAGTCCAATCACTATCACTATAATCCATAAGGTCAAAGCTATTAGAATATCCATAAAACAAGTCAAAGTCAATAGTATCTTTGACATACCAAAGAATTCGCTTCAAAGCTTTGAAATGTATCATAGTTGGTGTCTTCATAAACCTATTCACAAACCCGACTTCAAAGAAAATATCTGGACAAGTGCATGTCAAATATCTCAAACTCTCAACTATTCTAATCTGAATAAAAATTATATTTTTCTGATTGAACCAGTCGACCAGTTCATTTAATCCAATTGGTCGACCGGTTTTTGATCGGTGGATCGATCCCTCTGTTCTTCTGAAAAACTAGAAATTGAGTTTAATTTTTAACATGGCTTTGGCTTGAGACAGACTCTAAAGACTAATAAATTACAAATTAGAGTTTAGACCAGTGCTAATAAAAAGGCAAAATAAACTCAAATGTGAAATGACAGAGCACCTTATAAATATATAACACATTGCATACATGCACATCGACTAAGCCATATAAAACATAAGGGTTGTCGACACTAATGAATTGTTTTTTGAGATAACAATGAATTTTGATTTAAATGAAGGATTTTACTAATTTGACCTGCTAACAGTAACGTGAAACTTGAATTTAAAGGGTTTTTTGTGTACTGATAAGATAATCCCAATATTTATTCTTTACTATATTTTTCAAATAAAGTTATTAACTTATAATTCTCGTTCAATGTATTTGCTAAAAAAATCCTTTAACTTTCAGATTAAAGTACCAAATGTTTTATAACAATCAACACAATTAAAAAACCTTGATTTTTTTTTATGAAACTTTAGTGTTGATACGAACAATAAAGTTCCTCATGTGTTTTTTTTTTAATTTTTATCTGTTAAGTTTTTAAAAGTTTCTATATCACACAAATAATTTTTCCATTCCAATCATTTATCCTAATTATCCACCAATTCAATCTAGATAACACTAAATTACAATAAAATTGATCCAATATCCCTCTCAATCACACAAATGCACAATAACCCAATTAAACCCTCTATCCTCACGTCAAAACAACAAATCAAAAACCTAAAATATTAAAAAAAAAACCCAAAAAATAAAATAAAAAAATAATTACATTGAAAAACAAAATAGAAACAATATCATTATCAACCATAATAAAATCACCACAAGTGAGACCTATCCATATATATTGACGATTCATTTTACTCTCCTCACCTTCCCTTTCTTGTAACATAGCCTTGTATTTTTCCCTTTAAGTACCATCAATCCATTACTCTCTTTCCAAAAAATAAAATCCAAAATTTTCTCTTTACTTAATCAATCAATTATATATATATTCGATAAAGCAAACCCTACCTTCTTCAATTCATCATTTGCCAATAAAAACCTTAATTCTTTTTCTTAATAAAAAATAATTGTGATTCTCAAACGACACAATTATATCTTTAGATCCATTAAATTAAGAGGAAAAAATCAAGACACTGTTACAATTTAGGGAGAAAACTGAGAACCTAAAGTGTTGCCACCTATCATAAATTGAAAACTTTAAAAATTAAAGGAGATTTAAGAAAAAAGAGTTGCCTTCTAGCTTTTAAAAGAGATTAAAAATATTAAGATATACACTAGTATCAAAGATCTAAGTAGATGGTCGGTTATGTTTAAAGGAAGATAGACATCACCCTTAGCTGGGTCCTAATCATTCTCTCCCCCTTCAAGAACTTCCTTGGTCAACTTCTGAACACTGTAAATTTATCAAGACAAGGTCTTCTCACATGGCTTCAAGTAAAAAAGATGATGATTTTGAAGTGCAACGCTCACCTACTAATGTCCTCGTTAAAAAAAAAAAACTATCTTAGTAAAATTTGTTAAAGGTTATGTGGTCTTTAGCTCATTTTGTACTTTTAACGTCTTCACTTTGTATTGCCCTGAGCATTGTGGCATCATGACTTCTTCCATCTTGAAAAAATTAAACTCAATGTAAAAATTGCATCTTCAAATTTAGAGAGATATTTGATGTAAGGCTGCATCGAAAGTGATATTTTGGATTAGAGATTTGATGCAAAAGTTTTTTTTAAATAGATATTTTACTTAGTTAATTTTATATATTTTTAATTTTATTTAATTTTATTCTATATTATTGATAGTTTTTCATTTTCTATTTGAAGAGAATAATTTTCTTAGTTTATTTTTTTATATTTATTATTACTAGGGTTTTCTAGTTTTTCCTATATAAAGGGCTGTAATAACTTTTTAGAAAATGAATACATGGCTAGATAAAATTAAGTATTTTGTGAGTTGCTCTATAGTTATGTTGTTCTTGGTCTTTGAGGGTTTTAACCAACCATGTTATCTTACTTTTTTGTCTGTGTAAGTTGGTACTAGAACCCAATAATTCTTGTGGTTTTGGTTAGAGGTTATAAAGGACATGTATCAAGGCCTAATGATTCGTGATGGTTAATTATCATATGTTGTTGAACAACAATGGCCGGAAGAGATCGCAGAATAATACATGCTCGTGTGGGAAGAGATGAGAATGTTCCATCGAGAAAGAAATGTCCAAGAACTTGATGAAGCTAAGAAAAACTTCACCGAATCTTGGCTTTCTTTAGAAAAAGTAATAGGTTGGATAATAGCGTTACCCGTAAAAGAATTCTCTAATATTGAAGTTAGTTTAGGGTTTTCTAGGTAGATATTATGTAAGAAAAGTGAACATAGAGAGTTAAATATTTTTCTTCCATGTTAAAATAAAAAAATTTCTCCTTTTCTCCTTTAAACTTGGAAATATATAGCTTGCTCACCTAATGGTAATTATAAGTGAAGTATAGATGAAGTTATAACATGTATAACATGATGTGCCTAGAAAAATAAGAGATAGATAATAAAAGAGAGTGAGAGAGAGAGAGAGAGAATGTGGTGGAACAGGGGAAGATCAAGCCCTATAAAAATTGGTGAGGTCTTTAGCCCAACCGAGCTAAAAAAATCTTTTTTTTTTTAATGTATTATCGGAACTAATGTACTGGTTACATCTATGTTAATGTTAGTTAGCCTTAGATTGCCCGCCATATCATTCTAATGCCCATGTGTCCAGATAAAATGGAAAGTGGGCCAAGGGAAAGCCCATGTGTATTCTTA